>Ga0307511_10001827_pt1 | contig 22379 bp, 29 predicted proteins | sample 13_EM_MG_FD_200266 | JGI IMG/M metagenome (GOLD analysis project Ga0307511, IMG submission 200266) | Populus trichocarpa ectomycorrhiza microbial communities from riparian zone in the Pacific Northwest, United States - 13_EM | ecosystem: Host-associated > Plants > Roots > Unclassified | place... | reverse complement strand
GGTGCCATGAGTCCAGCCGACAGGCCAATGACCAGACCACCTCCCAATGTCGCTAATCCCAGCATAACCATCCGCTTCTTCCTCGATGACTTCTGCCTCCCATCGATAATCTCGTTGTTCTCCAGGCTTTCGACCTCTTCCTGGATTTCCAGTGCCTCCGTTACCCTCTGTTCGAACTTGACAACGTCCAACCACCCAAGTCCCAACTTGTGTGCGACTTTTTCCAGAAGGACGCGGGATCGGGCGTCGTAAACGCTGTCGGCGATGAGGAGAAGAAAGAGGTCGCAAAGCACAGTCCAACGGATATCGAGCGTCACGTTCTTGTCGGTAGAAGAGAGTGACATAGAGACACCGGCCATAGGCCCGGTAGCAGTCTCCTCCAGCACACGAGTGGTGGTCTGCGTAGGAGGCTTATGGGTAGAATCGCCATCTACCTTGTTGTCGGGAGGGGTTGGGTTTTCGGCGTGAGCAGGTGTTGGATTGTCGCCGTTTCCGCCCTTGTCATCCTTCGTGGGGGGATTAACCGGGCCTGTAGGTACCGGTTTTTCATCTTCGTCATCGTCATCGTCAGGGTGGTCGGGCTCTCGAGCCTTCTCCTCGTCCAAGCGTTTCACCTCTTCGGGATCGTACTCCGGATTAGCCACTGTATGCGTCGTCATTAACGTATGAGTAAGATCCTCCGCCTGGATCCCGTGTAAAGCGAGGCTCTCAATCATCTTCTGCTCTAATGAACTTTGATTTAGCAATCGTCTGCATGTGAGGCAGCGTAGTAAAGCAGCTGAAGCGGCAAATACCTGCAGTTTCGAGCTCCATGTGGTAATACATCCGTCCGAGGATCTTCAACCCCCACAGGTTCAGTTGTTCAGCAGCAGGTTTAACCTCCTTCCCACCGATCTTAGCCAATGAATCCAACATCTCCTTCGTGGTCAACGCGCATAATCCGACATAAGCAATCCGTTGAGCTTCGGTCAGCAGGTCCTTCGTAGCTTGCATCTGACTCAACGGAGTCATAGCCTTGTCTTCGTCGAACAGATACCTCGTCCGGAGATGCACCTCGTCCGTATCTTCCTCTTCCTTGACCCGTAACCGGGTATACTCGCTCTCGTTCTGATCACGTTTCGAGCGCCAGCCACTTCCGTGGTCACCGAAATCGATGAGGTCTCCCCTGGCGTTTCCTGCGTCGGTCGCCTTGACAGGGGATCGGTAGTGATACTTCTTGTAGTCCTCCTCATCGAGTCCACTGGCTTCAGTGTCCACCTTGACTATGGGCATGTCCTCCCATCCTTCGTCGTCGTCATCGAAGATGTCCTTGGGCGGTGGGTTCTTCTCCGGAGGCATGTGGCGGGGAGCTGGAAGTGGGATGACAAGGATGGCGCAAAAACACACCCTCCTCCCCGGCGGCTTCTGGGGCGCGAGATGGATTATGTAATAAAGGCATCACCTGGATGTGGCTGCCGATCACTTTTTTTTACCTCTCGTCCCCACATCTACAGCTCATAAAAGGCGATGGGCAAGTCCCAGAAGAAAAAGGCGATGAGACGCCACAACCCCATGCGGGTCCCAGACAACCATCTACCACCTGGCCTGAGTTCGGCGGCTGAGACTTCCAAGAAAAAGGATCAGATTCCGCCAATCTTACAAAAGGTGCGCGCCAGTGCCACAATGGGATCCACAAATGCCTAACGGTCGGGTACATCTTGTGGTAGATGGAGAGCACAGATCCTGCTGAGCGCAAGTGGGCTTGTGTTGCGGTCTCCAACATCATCCAAAACGATCCTTCCACACGACGGTTGCTTCAGGGAAAGAATGTGGTTGGTATCCTGATCACGCGCCTGTCCGACAGTGAGGAGGAGGTAGTCGTAGAGGCTGCAGGAGCACTCAGGTACGGTTTGATTTTTTTTACGCCACGCATATCCACCACTTATTCTCGTTCTGGATTTCAGGAACCTGGCCATCGACGGCGGGCACGAACTCTGCGGTGAAATGTACAACAAGAACGTCTTGGCCCCTCTGAAGACCTTTATCCCGAAGGCAAGAAAATCGTTGGTATTCGCTGTCTCGTATTCTGATTTTACCTCCAAAGATAGCCCAAACCCTATCACGGTATCTGGAAAACCCAAAATCCGCACCCGAGAGCGCCCAGAAGATCGTGTACGAGTTGGCCGACAGCGTTATTACCATGTTCTGGTGTTTATCGTGAGTTATTGCTTGACTGAAGCGTGTCCTCCAGGTTGACTTTGAACAGCGAAACATCGAACAAGGCGTTGAACACGATCAACCAGGCCAACCTGATACCATTCTTGATGTCTTTCCTGGTTTACCGGGAGAAATTATCGTTATCGGCAGTTGCCTCCGCAGGTGGGTGGTGCTCTGCAACCCGTCTGCAAGCTCATTACTAACAGCTTCGGTAGCACAGTGTCTGTACGTGCTAACCGAAGACAACCCCTCAGCTGCAGAAGAGTTGCGTATGAACGGGTCATACACGTCAACTCTCCTGTCCGTAGCTCGAGGCCAGCCGGCAGCTGACGACATTAGGGGTCTGACTCTGAAGGTTCTCGCAACTGGAACGTTACGGAATATATCTCCTTTACCACCGCTGACCGCTGCTTCTGCCGTGCACATCGAGGAAGAAATCGTACTCCCCCTTTTGCAACCCCTCCTGACCTCAATCTCGCTTCCTGAAACTTCCAACCAGATTCAAGTGTTAGTCGAGAAACAGGTGTGTGTTCCCCACTCGACTCCTTTATTATCTCAACAAGCGGATAGGCCTCTATGCCGCAAATAGAGAACCTGTCACTTAAACATACCCCCAAGTCAGAAGAAAAGTCTCCCATGGAGCTTGAATTCGAACGGTTTGAGAATCGATTACGGACGGTTCAACTCGGACTGGAGATCTTGACCTCCGTTTGTGCCACGCTACCTGACTCGGAAATCCCGCCCGAGGGTGACGACGGTGAGGAAGGAGAGCAAGAGGAAATAGAGATGGGTAGCGAAGAGGATGCGGACGCCCGGATGGCAACAGACGAAACCCCCACGACCCCCCAGTCAAATCTTTCCAAATTTACGTTCCTGGTCCCTCAACTACTCTCACTGATAGAGCCGACACATTTGTCCTTCCCACCCCCAGGCTCCCCCTCCATTCACCCGCCGACAACATCCGCACTTGGAGCAATCCACCTCTGCGCTCTGGAGTGCCTCAACAATCTCTTCTTATCCCTCGCTACTTCCCGTCGATCTCTCACTGACGCCGAGAAGGCTCAAGGCGCCACGATATGGAGTTCGCTATGGACTACATTGGACAGAGTTGGAGACCCTCGTGCAGCCAAATCCACTAAGGAGCAAAAAGCGTTTTGGGAGACTGCGATAGGTGTGCTATGGGGCGCATCTATCGTTTTCAAGGGTATCATCGTTCCTGAAGAGGGCCAAGTGGAACTCTTGACGGGCTTATCCGACGCGTACACTGGGAACGACCAGATGAAGGTAAAACTTGTGGGGACCCTCGAGTGTTTGGCTCAGCACCCGCAGTCAATTGGTGCCAACCGAGTGAGACGCTCATTCTCCCCGTAACCATTCGTCCATGTGATTAACCCTTTCTGTACAGGCCATCGCTAGCTACCTCGTATCGTTGCTCCCTACTGGAACCCCAGATCAGGCGCCTATCGAGTCGACTCTGCAGGTGGCTTCGGCCTTAATTGATATCTATTCTGACGAGACGGTGCCTTATGACATCAACTTCCGGGAGAATAATATTCTCGGGAAGCTCGTAGATGCCGTCGAACCCATCAGAAAGTTGGTTCGCGGGATCAACAAAAAGAAACCCGGTGGAATCGAGTTGAAGCGCAGAGGAGAAGAGGTCAGAGACAACTTGGTGGAATTCATCAAATATCGCCGCGGCTTGCGGTTGTAGGGTTGTTGCTCTCAGTGACGCTTGATGTCGGGTTACGACCACATTACTCATCGTTACGGTCGAAATTGTGCGGTGCATAGTGACAGCTGTTTGAAAATCCTATATCTCGAACGGAGGGCGGAGGACCGTCGGACTGCCGTGTGTTCTACGCTGAGCTTTCTCTGCTTCCCCTCCGGTCGTCCCCTGCAACTCCAATATATTTCAGGATCGATACGCAAAAGTTCCACACGTTTACACAATTTCTATTGTACATTTTTTTTGTACATCAGGGTAATTTTCTACATTCGCGTGCGGGGCGAGTACAGGCAACCGATTCCACCGTTTGCAGATCTACTCATCGAGGACGACTCCGGCGTGCTATGGTGACAGTCAGATTGTTGCTTGGGTGAAAATTTGTGTTTTATGACGTACCGAACCACTACCCGTTGCTTCTAAGCCCGCCGTGACCCTGACGCCAGAAACAAGAGCGCTCCAATCCAGGGTTTCGTATACCGCTGTCCCCTGTAACGTGTTTGAGATGTGTCCAGCCCTTGCAGTAAGCATGTGTTGGTGTGCGATATCAACAACGGGCATGGGGGAGTTGAGCTCCGAAGTGAGCCGCCGGATGTGGCTGGGGATAGGTTACGCTGAGCAAGGCTGTGATGTGATGTAAGGAGGAATGGTACCTGGCATCCTTGATCCCTCCATCAATGGAAAAGCCCTGCGTTCCATCAAATTTATCGTTGGCCATCTTGTCGGCATACGAGGTCATCCTAGCGTCGCACACAGTTAGCAAACAGCTGTAGGCGTAACGGATGTGCATACATCGGAGCAGGGAATAGATCTAACGGGCCGTGAGCATCGAAGGCAGAGATTTGGACTTTGACTCCGTATACTGACCGTTCAGGAGAGTCAAGGCGACGCTGGAATCAACACCGGCCTTGTTGGCGAGTGTCAAAGACTCGGCCATGACTTCCATAGTACCAAGGATCAAGGAGTTTCCAATAAGCTTGAATGTAGGAGCTGGTGTGAAGGTTGAGACGGCGCTGTGACAAAGAATGAGGGCCCGAACCCTTTTCGACATTTCCTCCGAGATCGATTATCTTCTGAGCAACTGCGGGAACGAGAAGATAGGCGACTTCCTTCTTCGAACGATAGTCGCCACTCATTACCGCGATCAGTGAGCCCTTCGCGGCAGCGGCAGGAGCGCCAAAGACGGGACAAGTGATGAACCGAGTGTGAGGCACGGAGGAGATCAGATTGTCCAGTTCGCCTGAATGCAATGACATCATTCAGTAATCATTCGGCAAGAAAAATGATATGCCCGGCACCTGCCACTGTGGGATAAATCTAGGCGGAAGTAATTATGAAGGACGGAGGGGCGACGGCGGGCGAACGTACAGTGCTGAACTCGACGAAAATTTTTGGGGTCCCCGATGGTGTAGCCTTGTCATCCGGCGACGTGAGATCGGTTGGGGCATCCACAATGTAGAATTTATACCTGAAGAGCCTGATAGAATTGCTTGTACGCAGACTTGACCACCTCATCGTTTGCGAGAATTGTGAAGCTGGTGCTGGGAAGTCAATGTGTGTGTTTGCTTCGGTGGGTACGGAGCGTACATGACATCGCAAGAGTTGACGAGTTCGGTGGGGTTCTGAGCAATCGAGATCTTGTTTGGACCGAGCTCTTTGGCAAGCTTCTCGGACTTGGCGGGCGACCTGTTGTAGACGACAAGTGGGAGATGGGAGAGGGAGTTGGCTAGGTTCCTGGCTACATGATAACCGATGGCACCCAATCCGTAGACGCCAACGCGATGACCATGGTCAGGAGTAGCTGGACGAGAGTAAGGCAAAGAATCTCTCCCGTCTTTCACACTGAGGAGGGCGTCGGCCATTTTGCGATCTTGAGCGATGGCGATCTGGTCTGTGTATGAGCCAAGTTGAGCGGGTGAACCAGACGGATACTTATACGATCACATTGCCACGTGAGACCAAAACCGTCGGGAGATCTTGTCCGCTCACCAAACCCACCGTCGAGCCAGTCCATGGCTCACCAAATCCCAACCTACGCACAGCCCCATGGGACCCTAGCACCTGGACAAACTATCTCGGTCAACAAGTACACCGTTCAAGTGGAGCGGTACTTGAGCCAGGGTGAGCTTCGTCTCAGCTGCGATCGCCCGTTCTGGAACGCAACCGCTCACCCGCTACAACCCAACTACAGGCGGCTTTGCTCACGTTTATCTCGTACGGACTTCGGCGCCGGTCTACGGGACGACGCATCATGTTCTCAAGAGGATCGCCGTCGCGAGCGATTCGATGTTGACGGATGTGAAGAAGGAGGTTGACATTATGGTGAGTATCTACTTTTCTGTGGCGACAGCGGCGCATTTATCCGGTCCAAAGCGAATACTGAAGGGCCATCCGAACATTGTGCATCTCATAGATGCTGCGTGGCACAGGCTGTCGAACGGGACCTACGAGGTATTCATTCTCATGGAGTTCTGCCCCGGTTCGCAATTTATCCTCTCGTGTGTGGACTGGAACTGATTCAAAATAGGTGGTGGCATCATCGATATGATGAACAGGAGGTTACGAGAGAGGCTGACCGAAGCCGAGATCCTCACTATTTTCGTTGACGTCTGTGAAGGAGTCGCAGCGATGCATAACCTGAAGCCTCCCCTTCTACACCGTGACTTGAAGGTCGAGAACATTCTCCAGGCTTCGGCGACCTCGTTCAAACTTTGTGACTTCGGATCCGCGACGATCGTCAGCCCCAAACCTCCTTCCACCACCCAAGAAATCCGAGCGCTCGAGGCCGATCTCAATCGTCACACGACCCTCCAGTACCGAGCTCCGGAAATGGTGGATCCATTCCTCCGGCGCCCAGTGGACGAGAAGTCTGATGTCTGGGCACTCGGAGTTCTCCTCTACAAACTCTGCTACTACACAACACCGTTCGAAGAACATGGACCACTCGCGATCCTTAACGTCCAGTACAAGATCCCACCTTATCCGGTTTACTCCTCTCACATGATCACCTTAGTTGGTTAGTCCCGCTCTCAACACTGGAGGCTTTCTGTTCATCCCCATCCAGCGTCCATGTTACGGGAGCACGGCGCCCATCGACCGTCTATTTTCGAGGTTCTGAACAACGTTCATCGTTTGCGGGGCACAAAATCCCGGTTCACATACACTATCCCCGAACATGCGCCGCTTTCTCCTCGTTCGATGAACGTTGGCAGTAGAAAGGGAACGCTCGACGACTTGATCACCTATAAGCCACAATCTCCCATCTCAACCTCGGCAAAGAACATCGGAGCCCAGGCCCGGGAGAAGGTTCTCGAAGCAATTACCCCAATGCGGCGCGGCCGACGAGAAGCTTCATCAGCGTCTCGTTCGAGGTCTACGAGTCCGCGCAAGGAGCCTACGAAGGGCAAGAATCTGGGAAACGATCTAGGAACTGTCTTACCTGTCGACAAGGACCAGGCGTGGAAGTTGCCCCCAAAGGATAATGCGTTTGTCAGGGGACATAAATCTGGCCTCATCACCTCAGGAGCCTGGAAGGTCAAGCATTCGGGACCTCCAGAATCCAGTTCGAAAGGTAAAGATGCTACAACACTTTCCCCCGGGTTCGACAACGACTTCCTCACTAACGGTTTCGGGGACTCGTTCGGAGGGTCGCCCCTCGCACTCGACCTCTCGGGTGACAAGTCAAAAACTACCCCAATCCCAGTCCCAAAACCGCAGCTCTCTGGTGTCCTACCTACTCCCCAAGAACTTCCCAGGGTTGGTGTATCCCGCAGCTACAAAGCAAAGGATGCGTTTGAAGGGCTTGGCCTGGCCGAGAAACCTCCTGTACCCACCCTCGCGGAAGCGCGGACGGCAAGGACTGGACTCGTGTTTCCCCTGGAACAATCGTTCCTCCCAAGGAGACTTTCCCCAAAACCCCCATCTTCACCTCAAATCCGACCACTTCCGAGCCTCCCCCAACCCGTTTCCGAAAACGCCCCGGCGGAGGAGCGATTCCCGCCCATTGAGGACTTGGATCGAATCCCGGGTCCTAAACCAAGCTATCCCGCCGGATCGTCACGATTGTCCATCTCTAAAGGAACCAGTAATGTGCCCAAACCACCAACAGACATCTCGACTGGGTTCGGTTCAAGATCTCAGACGGTTACGGGTACCTCCATGCAGGACAGGAAGGGTGGGACACCGGGAGAGGTTGCGAGTAGTCAGGTCACTGGGCGGCTGCAAACATCGCGACCTCCGTTGGGGAGGTACACTTCCTCCTCCGCCACATCCTACAGTAGCACGAAGGAAGCCACGGATTCCCTTGCCGGTCTCCTGTCTCGACCGTTAGCTACATCCACATCCTCGTCGTCTCGGGATTGGCTTACGGGCGATGATCAGGAAAATGCCGACATCATGTCCCGCTTCAATACCTCGACGGCCATGCCGGGAGTGGATAGTAGCCCGGGCGAACCAGTGTTACGAGATTCTCCCAGCAAGCGGGCCTCTTTTATCGAGAAAAGCCCCCATCTTATCGCACAACCTCTGGAAGGGAACGTCGAGCAGATTGTTTTACCAGAGTCCGCGCTCCCTAGTACTCCCAATTCTTCCACCCCCTCCGCCATCCACCCGATCAGACCTGGGACCAACCAGGGCGCTCGTTTCCCTGAAGTAAACGGAGATGTCATCGCGAAAGAAACTGGGTTTTCGGATAACTGGAGCCCTCTCAGTCCCGCGATGCCAAAAAACCACCTGCCTCGAAAGTCGTCTGCTGGGTCTGTTAGCAGTGACGATGGCCCTGAAGATCCGGACGGTGGGTTTGGGACTCTGAAGGAGCTGAGGAAGAGCGGGCGGAAAAAGGCTGACGTCAGTTCGAAACAGAAACAGAAACGCAGGCAAAGCTCGGTGCACGATCTGGTTGACTTATGGGGAGGATCAAATCTTTTGGAGAAGGATAAGGACAAACGAAATAAGCCAGAGCCAGAGACCAGCAGATCTTTGTTCTTCCCTTCTGGACCCGATGTCTCAACTGGGTTCACAGGTCTCCCGAGATCTTCGTCGCCGACTCATACATCCTTCCAACCCTCTGCCACTGAGAAACCCCTCACTTCATCGAGGTTTATTCCACAGGCGGTCGACCCGCAGTGGAAACCAACGTCAAGTACGGTTGCATCGAGGATAGTCAACCCAACTTCGCGACCTTCGTTGTCCAATGACCACCCACAGCCTCGGTCACGACCACAGTCCATGATGATTTTCCCCTCATCTAAGTCTGCTGGGGGAGAATCCGGTCTTTCATCATCTTCCTTAGCTGTCCCCCTAGATAAAGAAGGGGTCAGGACGATATCTCGCTCTCGGCGCACGTCTATCACAGACATGGTTCAACGATATGAAGGTGTTGGTGGGCCAGGGACGACGAAATCACCTTCGCTTGCTGGAATACCCCCACTCTCTCCCTCACTGCCGTCAAAACCTGTCGGGGTTAGATCTCATCAGAGCGGAAGTCAGAATGTCGGCAGTTCTCACACGCGGTTTATCAAGGTGTCCCCGACAAATTCGCCAAACATCAGACAAGGACTATCGTTGAACGTCCCTGAGGCTAGCGGACTCAATCGGCCAGTGTCCAGGACATCCCCTATACACAAGACGTCCCCCAGGAGGTCTCCAATAGAACTTGGTCGAAGCAGTTCTTCCCAACCTGCCCAGCGCCTTTCACCGGGAGACGACGCTCCGGAACCAACATCTCCATCTCCTGAACGGCCGTACCCTGGAGTGACCAAGCTGATCGATCAGTGGCAGAAGAAGGCGGAAGAATCCAACCCTCCTAACACTAGAAAACCTGGAGGGATCGGCACGAAACGGTTTGGCGTCGGTGTAGGTGGTGGCAGGTAACGATTTGGACGATTCGCGTGTTTACACTAGATGGGGATCATTGTTGTATCATATTTTTCGGCTATCGCTCTGCTTTTGTCGATCTCGAAAATTTGGCCACATCTTTCATCGCGACTTCATTCACATCAATTCTGGTTTGCTTCCGTCAAGACACTTTCTAATATGTACGCTACCACGACACCATAACTGATGCCATCTTTTGGACTCATGCGACCCAGGGAACTTATCCACGATGGCCCATTTTCAACAGTGTACCGTAGCCCCGGCCCGCCATTGACAGCCCTGAAGGTTTCAATAGCCGACCGCAAGTTTGCGAAGGAACCGCACGACATCCATAAGGAAATCCGACTCTTGTCAGCTCTTTCTTGTCCGAATGTAGGTTGCCAACTCTGCAGGTACAATCGTCCTCTCAAAAGACGGCTGTAGATAATCGAGCTGCTAACTCACGATAAAAACTCGGGCTACTTTCGGATGTGGATGCCATACATCCCACACTCTCTGGTAACCCTTCTGAATTCCCCATCGTTCACTGCCTTCGACACCCCAGACTCCACTCGCGACCCCTTTCTCGAATCTCGGTTTCTCCTGATATCGAAGGCGATTCTCCATCAGATCCTTGACGCTCTCGGATACTTGCACTCCCACTCGATTGCGCACCGGGATGTTAAACCAAGTAATGTGCTACTCACTGAAACGTGTCAGGTGAAGTTGGTCGATTTCGGAATTGCTTGGGAAGCTGGTGACGAGAACGACGAGGATTTGTGGCCCGAGCCGGAAACAAACATGTACACGGAAGTTGCCACAGGGTATGTCCGTAAATCCAGGGGATTTCGCACTGCTTAGCATTCGTAGACCATACCGAGCACCTGAACTCTTGTTCGGGCCAAAGACTTACAATGCTTTCGCTGCCGATATGTGGAGCCTAGGTGTAACATTTGCGGACTTCTTCCGACCGTTGAAACAACAACTCGACGACGTGGAGGAGTGGGATGATCTTGAGGAGGGAGTAGATGAAGACGAGCAACACACGGGTCAACCCTTTATTCTGTTGCAGGACCCCTCACCATCGCGGATAACATCGTGGCGCCGCTTGCCTTTTTTCAACGCGGACAGAGGCGACATCGGGCTGGCTTGGAGCATTTTCAAAGTTAGGGGCACTCCAAACAAGACGAATTGGCCGGTAAATCAGTGAACGTTGGCATGTATCAGAGCACCTGATACTTCCGTTAGGATTTTCTGTCTCTGCCTCACGCCAAACTCCTGACCTTCGAGCATGCTGATCCGGTGGACCTTAACACAGTTCTCCCACATATGCCGGCTCCGCTACAAGATGAGGCCTCGAGTAATACACGTTTAGGACCACCACCGCTCGACTTCCTGGACGGGTTGTTGTTGTGCTCCCCGTCTGCACGGGTAACCTCCACTCAGGCACTTCAGCATCCATGGTTCGGTGATGAAGACGTTCCGCTGTTGTACCCTGACACACTCTGCAAAGAAGGAAGGCTCTGGAGAGGGTACGGATTAGGGTATTGGTTCTTAGGGTGTATTGGATGAGTATGTGACCACAATCGTGACTGTAGGTCACGTTGATACGTTGAACACGATCGAGAGCGTCACGTGAAGCCATTCATTCTCTCCGACGCGTGTCTATCCCGACCCCTCGCCGACCATCTTTAGCACCAAGATCCATCCATGCCTCCCCGGCGCGCGACACGGTCGGCGTCAGCCTCCATACCGCCGGAAGAGAAAGCCTCCACGTCTCGAAGGAAGCGAGGGCGATCTGAAGTGGACGGGGACGCAACCAAAGAGACCGCCGAGAAGCTACCATCCCGGGCAACGAAACCGCCATCGGCTACCTCTCGAGCTCGTACCTCTGCTCGATCGAAGACTGTACTCAAAGGTGTTCCTGAAACCGAAGAAGAGGAACAGCCTGTCGAGGATTCACCTCCACCAGTCAAGCGTAGGCGTGGGGTGGCTAGGGAAGAGCCCGCAGCTGTGAGCGATGATACAATGCAGCAGGATCCGCCGCCGCGGAAGGGTCGGTCTGCGGCTGGTTCCAGGGCCCCTGCCAATACCAGCAGAACTAGGACCTCGGTCGTTGTCAAAGATGAGGACGATGATGAAGTGGAAGAGGTGCCCATTCAGACACGTAGGTCTGCAAGATCCTCCGTCCAGCCCAAACCCGAGCCATCAAGCGTCGTCGTACCAACTGAGAAACCCAAGAGGCAGCCTGCCCGTAGCGGTAGGAAACCGGTAGTCGTATCGGACGATGACTCGGACATCGTCGAGATACCAGCCGCAGAAGTCGCTTCATTGAAGTCCAAGACTCGCGCCTCCACTTCGGGGAAGTCCAACTCACGGGCTGGGCCGTCTAAGGCGCCGGTCAAACAGAAATCTCCTTCCCCAGTACCTTTACCAGAATCCGAACCAGAGCCGGAAGCGGAGCCGGAGCTTATCCACGACCATCCCCTCGGTGCCCAAGACGATGAGCCCCCTCCAACCACCCCGAAACCATCACCCAAGAAAGCCCCAGCTCCACCCGTTGTCGAGTCTGACGAGGAAGAACCCTCGATCGAACGATCCCCCGTGCGCGCCCCAGCGACCCAACCCCCTCCGCCTGCCCCAGAGGAACCCGAGGGTCCACGTCCGCGTCTCGTCATACACAAGATAGCACTGGTTAACTTCAAGAGCTACGCTGGGCGTCAGGAAATTGGTCCCTTCCATAAGGTACGAAGACTCCAATATGGGCCCTCCGCTGGGTTGACTCCCATCTTCAGTCGTTCTCTGCGATCGTTGGCCCAAATGGATCTGGAAAGTCTAACACCATAGATGCGCTCCTATTCGTCTTTGGGTATCGAGCTTCGAAGATGCGCCAAGGAAAACTGTCTGAACTCATCCATAACTCGGACCGGTATCCTAACCTCCAACAATGCAGCGTGGAGATCCACTTTCGGGAGATCATTGATTTGGTATGTCCCCACTTCTTGCTATTTGCACCTCCTCATTTACCGCCCCTTCCAGCCTGGTCCAGACGCTTTCGAGCTGGTCCCCGGTTCGAAGCTCGTAGTCACCAGGACTGCATACAAGTCGAACAAGAGCGATTACAGCGTCAACGGACGCACGAGTTCCTACAAGGACGTTCAAGCGTTACTCAAAGGCAAGGACATCGACCTGGACCACAATCGTTTCCTCATTTTGCAGGTGAGCCCGACCCCATTCGCGTTTTTGTAGAGAGTTCACCAATTTTTCCCCAGGGAGAAGTCGAAGCTATTGCACTTATGAAGCCGAAGGCTCCTTCGGAACACGAGGACGGTCTATTGGAGTATCTGGAGGATATCATCGGGACTTCAAAATTCAAACAGCCTCTCGAAGAAGCCTTCGCCGAGGTTGACCGCCTTACTGAGGAACGCGCAGAGAAGTTTAACCGCCTGAGGATTACCGAAAAAGAGAAGAATGCCTTAGAGGACAAGAAACGGGAGGCCGAGGACTACCTGAGGTTGAAGAATGAGCACACGAAGGCTTTATCACGATTCCAACAGTATAACTTGTGGCGGTGTTTGGACATTGAAAAGGAGTTTGAGCAGAAAATCGTGAGTGGGGATGGGCTCATTTTATCGTGGCGCTAACTTCGGACATAGAATCGAGTCGCTAAAGAGCTCAAAGACCTTCAAGACCGAAACAAAGATGACCTCACGCACCACGACGTGCTTCAGGCGGATTACGAGGAACGCGAGAAGACGTACAAACAGCTCAAGGCAATGGTGACCGAGGCAACTAAGGACTTGGCCAAGGAGGAGAGGAAACACGTTAGCCTCGAAGAGAAAGTCAAACATGCGAAGACCAAGACGAAGAAGTTGAAGAAAACCATCTCGGAGGTACGCCAAAACGACGGGCACAAGTGGACTTGAATCGCTGACAAAAAGAACAGGAGGAGCACTCGCACGCCGAAACGGAGCGATCCATCGAAGAGAATGAAGCGAAGGCTCAACGCGAGGCCAAGAAAGTACAAGAACACGAGAAGGCCCTGGCAAAGGAGGAAAAGGCACTTGAAGAGATTCAGGAAAGCCTGAAAGGTATTTACCGCGGCAGTGTTATGCACCCGTGACTGAGTGTACCACCGGCAGACAAAACCCGTTCTTTCCACGACCAGATCGAGATCAAGCAGAAGGAGCTGCAGCCCTGGACAATCGAGATCAATCAGAAGCAGGCAAAGATAGACCTCGCCAAGAGCGAGCGCGAAAACCTTGCGAGAAAGTTCGAAGCCGTTAGAGAAGCCAAGGAAGAGGCGGAGAATACCAAGAGCCGACTTCAGGACGAGAAAGAAACCAAGGTTGGCGTCATCCTGTTCTTTCAGCGTGAGGGGCGCGGATGGCTCATAACGCGATAGGAAGCGGAACTGCGAGATCTACGCCAACGCAAAGCCGGAATGGACGGAGAACTCGACAAGCTGAAACAGCGTTCCCAGGTAATTCAAGGATTTGTCTACGTGAAGATCTCCCTGACGCCGTTTCCAGCACGCCCAAGAGGAGTTCCAGAAGTGCAGACAGAAGGCATCCACCAGCAGACAGAAAGTAGAGGAAGCCAGGGCTTCGCAAGCTGCTAGCACTACCCAGAACCGGGTGCTGGATAGTCTCACCCAACTACAACGCACTGGTCGCATCAGCGGATTTCATGTGGGTTCTGTTCACCCTTGAAGTGCTTGTTCCTAATACGTTATGTAGGGCCGCCTTGGGAACCTCGGAACCATCCCGGAGAAGTACGACGTCGCTGTCACAACAGCGGCAAGCGCGCTCAATAACCTTGTTGTGGATACCGTCGAACAAGCTCAAGCGTGTATTGAACACCTCCGGAGGAACAACATTGGCCGTGCTTCTTTCATGGTGTTAGAGAAGCTTTCGCGTGTTCCCGCGAAACCCGCCCAAACTCCCGAGAACATCCCTCGGCTCTTCGACCTTATTAAGCCCAAAGAGCCCAAGTTCGCTCCCGCCCTTTATAAAGCTGTTCAGGACACGCTGGTCGCCCAGGAGTTAAGCCAGGCCAATCGTATCGCGTATCGGGAAAAACGGAAGGTAGTCACCCTCGCTGGGGATTTGATCGAAGCCTTTGGTACCATGTCTGGAGGTGGAAAACAGGTCGCTCGTGGTGGGATGAGTACAAAGTTTACCCCAGACGTCGTTTCTCCCGAGGTTTTGCGGAACTACCAGAAGGAAAGCGATGACGCAGAAGCCCGACTGAGGGAGGCTCAAGCACAGACTCGATCGATCGAATCTGAACTGGAGGCTCTCATTCGCTCCGGCCCAGAGATCGAGATGAACCTTCAGAAGGCCGGTATGGATGTCCAGAACATCACTAAGGCCATCGCTGAATCCGAACGGAGGTTACGGGAGCTTTCGTAGGTCTCATCGGAAGTACATCTCTGGACCAGAACTGACGGAGCCTTTAGTTCCAAAAACCAAGTTAGCGCCTCTGACAAATCTCGAATCTCTACCCTCGATGCAACCATCGAGGCTGGGACCGCAGAACTCGAGGACGTCCGCGATCGAGCTAAGAGCATCGAGGGTGAGATCAAGACCTTGGAGAAGAAGATCCTGGACATCGGTGGGGCGAGGCTTCTGACCCAGAAATCCAAGGTCGACGGACTCAAGTTACATATCAACCTTGCCAACGATGAGATCACCAAGGCAGAGGTTGCAAAAGCCAAAGCCGAGAAGGACGTCGTCAAACTCGCGAAGAGCATCCAGACCAACAAGGATGCCCTGTCCGAGGCAGAGGCCGACCTGGGAGAACTGGATCTGGAGATGACCCAGTGTGCGCAGGGGGTCAAGGAGTTTAAGGAGAAGGTTGAAGACGCCAAGACCAAGGAGGAGAACTCCAAAACAACCCTTGATGAAGTCAAGGGTGAGCTGGACGATGTGTCGGGGAAGATCAGGGGTTTCAAAAAGGAGGAGGTAGGTTGATGCCTTTTGTACAATAACGGCACGCTAAGCCATCTCTCCCCCAGTTGGCCCTCACACAGAAGCTTCAGAAGCTTGAAGGAGAGGCGAAAGATAACCAGGAGCGTATCGATCATTGGAGCATCGAGCACGACAAACTCAGGCTCGAGGATATTGAGTCAGTCATTGCCCTTCTCTACATCTGTGACCACCGTTGATCTTTATCACGATAGCGACGAGGACGAGGACGATGAGGACGAGGAACCCGAAGAGGAGCGAGAAGAACAAGTAAAGAAAGAGAGCGAAGCCAAGTCTGAGGTCAAGGCCGAGCCTGGTGCCAGCAAGAAGAAACCTAAGGACGCCAACGAGTTGCATATCTACCATGAAGACGAGTTGATGTTACTCAAGCCCAACCAACTTCTCGCTGATATTCAACTGCTTGATGGTGCGTGTGCTCCAGCACGACATACAGCCTGTTGACGCCTTTCATCCGACAGAGAAACTGAAGAAGGCCAAGCCCAACCTCGGGGTCCTCAAGGAGTACAGGAAGCGAGAGGAAGAGTGGATGAAACGGGCACAGGACGCCGAGGACACGACAAAACAGCGAGATGCCCAGAAACAACACTACGACCAGCTGAGGAAACAGAGGTTGGATGAGTTCATGGCAGGGTTTACGGCCATCTCGTTCAAACTTAAGGAGATGTACCAGGTTCGTTTTTTCTGCGATTCCCGCTTCGGTTAAGACATGACGCCGTCAAAACAGATGATTACACTCGGGGGAAACGCCGAACTCGAGCTGGTGGACAGCATGGATCCTTTCTCAGAAGGTATCATCTTTAGCGTTATGCCACCGAAGAAGAGCTGGAGGAATATCTCCAATCTGTCTGGCGGGGAGAAAACTCTAAGTTCTCTTGCACTCGTGTTCGCCCTTCACGCCTACAAAGTAAGCGAACCTGAACTCAGCCCTGACCCCCGGACTGAAATCGGTCCCACGCCAGCCCACCCCGCTATACTTCATGGATGAGATCGACGCCGCGTTGGATTTCAGGAATGTGTCTATCGTCGCGAACTACATCAAGGACAGAACTAAGAACGCACAGTTCATCATAATTTCCCTCAGGTACGAATCCTACCCACGCTTTCTGTTCGATCTAACGGTTCAACTCCCCTGATTGCTGCATTCCTACCCCCCGCCGTTCTTCCCGCTCGCCCGGAACGTCCAAACGATATTTCTTTAACGGCCGTTTAGGAATGATATGTTCGAGGTCAGCCACCGCCTGATTGGGATCTACAAGGTAGCAAACGCCACCAAGAGTGAGTCCCTTATCCCCAATACATGCTCCACGATACCAACGGCCTATATCCCAGGTGTTTCGATCGACAACTTCGCGTTGAATACCCCCGCGCTGGCTCCAGCCCCAGCCCCGGTTCCCCAATCTCATGGTGGTCCCCCACCGAGCACGATCCGACCAGCCGGTAGCGTCAAATTTGCAAACACCCCAAAACCCCGCAGCACCTCAGTCCTAGCGTGAAGGTTCCACATCCGCACTGTTAGAGACCTAGGGTGGCTCTGTGGGTTCGGGTCTCATTCACTCCTCTTCGTCATTGTGCCATCTGCTACCCACACTCGATCATTTCTTAGTTACAATATGTTGTATTACTACCAGCGAAACCGGTGCTGATTCGGTCCCACGACGCAAATGAAAGGCGCGTGTCAGTCGGGATCGACTCCAGGTTCGGACCTCTCGAGGTAGGACTCAGATTCCAAGTGGTCGATGTCAGGCGAATTGTATCCCAACCCCCGCACGTTTGACGATGAGGGACCGTGCACCCCAGTGGGGATCGGTAGAGGGAGCCTTCAGCAGGTCCGACTTGTGTGTTCCATGTTTTTGATGCGTTTTCTGCGAGAATTGGATGAGAAGGATCTCCTGAGGATCCGTTCAACCTATTCGCGGCCTGGGTCTGGGTTGCCCAGTAGGGGGGGGAGGGGGTAAATTGCAACAGCTCCACGCCCTGCGATAACTGGAAGATGGGGAAACTGAGAATGGCCACACCCTGAGAATACCGTATTTGTACGGTCGCAATGGACCCCGAGTCACTGGAGTGCTGTGAGAAACACTTGACGCCCGAGCCGGGTCGTTATCCACTGCACCGTCGTCAATTGTCGTCAACTATACGGAACCGCGCTGATCGTCAGTTAAGTTGTGTCAGCGACGCACAGTACAGGGTAGGAGTTCGTGACGGTTGGTTGGAGACCTGTGGAATAGTTCTCACCTAATTGCAACAAAGGTGGAGTTGCGGGTAAACGCTCTCGAGGTGGAAATTGGCTGTAGTCGGTTGTAGCAATTCGCATCATTACAAACCTGAACGCTGAACGTTGAACGCAGAAGGTTGAAAGTTGGTGCTATCTAGGTGGCCTGGGTGGCCAATGCGTAAAGGCATTTCCTCCGGCCGAGGACGCCTTATTGAACGATCATCCAATGCGCTGACTGACCACGTTGTTACACGACTGCTACGCCAAAAAGGACCGCGCGTCACGTTTGAGCACATCCATTTGTGGTGACAGCTGTAAGTCGATTTCAGTGCTGTCAACCTGCGGGAAAGGTTAGCGCGTGCTCATTGTTTTTTTGGCCGGTGGGAATTCGGACACTGAAACGCGAAAGTGTCAAAGGTATACCCAAGAAGGTACTCAATGGATCCTAGTTCAACTCAGATTTTGGACTGATGAATCAGTCCAAACCTTCCCCGCAATGGGATCCGGGCTGTACTCGCTGCCCGCGAGCTAGGCCCTCGTGATGGAGGCATCGGATACCGTCTCGATGGCTGGCTCCTCTTGGTCGGCACCTAAGCCTGTAAGGAAGGGTAGGCAGGAGCCCCTTCCCCCACACAATCCGTGCAAACGGGTGAGACGAGCAGGGCGGGAGCTCAGCGGGACTGTTCCTCACTCTACCACTTGGGACAGCTGAGCATCGGAGCGGTCGTGCAGTTGTACGCGTTTCGATAAGGTTTGCCACAACGTTGATATCGGTATCTTCCGACGGACTAGTCTCACCTTCACCTCCTCCTCATCCTCCTCAGATCTCAGACTGTGGGGCCGCCATCTCAAACAGGCAAGCCATTGACCCTGCCGGCGTCTTACATCGTTCCGAATGAGCGATTTTAGTTCGTTCAGGCACTGACGGTAATCATTCATCCTCTCAACGACGCCCCGTTGTTGCAGCGACGAATGGGTTTTATTCGTACGAAGCTACGCATTCGGGACAAAGACGATGTTCCCTGATGCGCGTTTCAATTCTCAAGTTCCGCCCTTTTGAAGTTGGCCGTGAAGGGGCGGGGAAGGCGACCACGATCCTACGGGTATATCTGAATGCAGGTGTTGAAACCTGTGCCGAGCAGTAGCCCACACCGGCAGGACGTAATTGAGAAGACCGTAGTCATATTTATGGATTCCCATGGCACCGGAACAATCACCCACACCTCCCTCCTTTCTCGCCCTCCTTACTTTGGTCGCTCGGAATGGATCGCGCAGGGCTGCAGGAACTTATCACGACTGGCGAGGACTTGTACGTGCAGCCTACCTTACGACCACTTCGTGATCCGGATACTGACCGACCCCGCGATCGAAAGCCAGGTTATTAAGGTACGGATGACAGCCTGTACCTATAATTTCACTGCTTAACCCGCACTACTCCAGTATTTTATGCAGGCGGCAATGACGGTGGTTGTCTGGGACCACCTAATAACGCTCTCCGACGAGGTGAAATATGTGTGGAAGAAGGAAAAATTATGGAGTAAGTCTCGTCGGATCTCCTCCCAAAATGAGGTTCTGACGATTGTGTAGCCTTCTGGCTTTTTATAGTGGTTCGCACCCATCGGGCCGCCAGCATTGAGTAGTTGCTGAATCACTCGCAGGCCAGGTACTCTATCCTGCTTTTCAACACCTGGCTCACAATAAGTGCGCTGCTTTTCAACACCAAATGCGGGAGTACTATTTTCACCGATACCTTCACAGCGTCGTTCTGGCCCGGCTATACCCAAGAAGTAGGTGTATTTATTTTCCCGCCCCGGAACTGGTCTGACGGTTTTATGTCGCAGGTGTAAGCTGCGATTTATCTTGGAGTTGTGAGGGTTCAACCACCAACCGGAATCCAGGTGTAATCGCACTGTCAAGTTGGTGGGGTACTATTTTGTCTTCGTCATCACAATCGGCCACATATTTCTGACGATGAGGTGAGATGGTTACACCTATCCACGTTGAGTTTTCACTTAGCCGAGTTCAATCCAGGGTGTATGTCTTGACGGAAGCGAGCAAATACGTTCTCGTCCTTTTTGGAACCCTGGTCGCTTCATCCTCAGCTACGGGGTTGTGGCTTGTTAGTGTGCCTCCGGCGGGAGGTAGTACACCCGTCCAGTTGTCATTGTTTTCCTCTAACCTCTCCACTCAGCCGTTCAAATGCCCAAGGTCCCTCTCGACCCATTCCAAGTGTGTATTTTCGTTGGTCCTGAGGCCGGTAAGTGGGCCTACAGGTCGCAGGTCGCGCTCGCAGGTATTTATTGCCGACCACCTCGTAGATATCAGAATACCTCACACCAGACAGACCTAGTCACCTTCGTTTGCATTGTTGTCTTCATCTTCAAGCTCAAAGCTGACCACGGCCAGTCCCGGATGAGCCGGCTGTTGCGAACGATCCTCCAAGACGGGACCCTCTACTTCTTCGTCATGGTGGGGTTCCATGTCGCGATGGCGCTCTTCACTGTCTTCAGTAGGGTGATTAAATCCCTTCCGTTAATCGAAAGATGCGTTCTGATGTCATGACACCCCAGCCTTCAATTCTCAATTTCCCGTCGACCGCGATTGTAGCGTACGTATTTCCCCTTTCCAGTTGAGGCAGGGTTTAAAACGGATCCCTCAGTTTGGTGCCCGTGATGATTTCGCGTTTGATGATATCCCTTCGAAAGGTCGCCGATACTTCGATTATCCGGATTTGGGACGGGGACCACTTCACCGGGGTCGGAACCGAGATGACAGACCTTACAGACCCGGTGTTTTCGCCCCCTTCCATCAAAATGCCGCTGTCCTATCGGGACTCAAAACGACCTTCCAGTCCCGATCCTCTGAGTTCTCGCCCAGAGGTGTGAAGACCAAACGTCCCGCACCTCGTAGTCATATACTGAAAAACCAGACACCTCGGTTCCTTGTTGTGTTGTACTTATCGTTACAGTAATAATATTGTGTGGGTCAGAGGATCAACTAGGCCGATGCGCGGGTCCTGATCGGTTTCAATTTCAGGATCTTTCTCCCCATCCATTGATATATGACGGCGATCATCCTATCGTCCGCCATGCCCGCAGCCCCATTGACGTGGACAATATCGTTCATTTTGACCCCCATCGTGGTGCGGATATTAGCAAAACGGTCAGTGTATGCCAAGAGACCGGGTCTCCCTTGCCGGAGCCCTCTTCCGAAAACATCAACACATCCGCTCCACATATCTATCACTCCGCGTTCCTCCTGTCCCCCAAAACCTCGCTCGTACGCAAGCTGTACAAACTGTACACCTGTCCCTTGGCGAGAGTTGTGCGAGGGTTATGGGAACCAACTGTTGCGACCACGAAACATCATGCCGTGGTCGCGGAAGCTACTTGGTTATCGTGTTGTAGGTTCATCGCGATTGCACATATTGACTACAGGACGATAGAGATTCTCCCCAGACCACCGCTCGTCGACACGATTCAGCAGCTTATGGGGGCTCACCAGTTGGGACCTTCAGACAGGAGGACCACTCGGTACCTCCCCCTCAAATCCGTATGTCTCCTTCACCGACTGCTTCTCATCCATGTATTCTACGGAAGGAAAGGTGGTCGTGGTTGCGTATAGGGATTTGGTTAGACCACCACCACCACCACCTCAATCTATCACCTCCTCTCCAGGACGCACACATACTCCCACCGTGTTTCTGAAGGACGCATCGTGACCACGATCTGGACTCACGGCGAATGTCTCCGGTTCGCCACTACGGGCCGGGGTCAAGTTGATCATAACTGAAGGGCCACGGAAAGATCTGAGACTTACTCCCGTCAAGCGGACACTTTTCGAGATCATGACAATCACCCCGACATGTAACAACCCACCATAGACGCATGGTGGATGAAAGAACTTCCGGGCATTAGTCCTCAAAGAGGTGAGAAGTTCCTTGTCAGGGGAAATGATTATGCTCAGCGACAGGATGGGGCTATGGAGGGAGGGAAGTGGAAGTGATGTAAGTCATGCCACATGAGGAGGAAAAGAATGATTGGGAAAAATACGTGGGATTTGGGGTGCGAGAACGTGTCCAGATGAACGCTTGGTGGCGATGGCCGAAGGACTATTACCACGATTTGCCACTGACGACTTTGCAATTCAGAACCCCCCATTTAAACCTGAGGCTGCAAGACCCAACCTAGACTTTGCCGCCTCCCAGCACTACGCTTTACTGGCGCTAATTAACTCCGTGGGTTTTTCTTGGTGATGGGCCCCTGTACTCCCCCCGCTCTATTCGGTACATTCCGTGTTTGGCGTCCAGTCTTGTGTTCTGACTGCGGTGTTGTATACTCACCAGAACTCCAGAATACATAAAAGACGGCATGGCGTATCAATACCTAATGTTGCAGGGTCA
>Ga0307511_10001826_pt1 | contig 22383 bp, 16 predicted proteins | sample 13_EM_MG_FD_200266 | JGI IMG/M metagenome (GOLD analysis project Ga0307511, IMG submission 200266) | Populus trichocarpa ectomycorrhiza microbial communities from riparian zone in the Pacific Northwest, United States - 13_EM | ecosystem: Host-associated > Plants > Roots > Unclassified | place... | reverse complement strand
ACCCTGCACGAATCATGGGACAAACATTTTGAATTAATAATTTTTCTAATAATTAATCAGGTCTAGATCTTGAATATGCCAAATTTCTTTTAAATAATTTCATTCTGTGTTGCACATGGTATGAAATTTAGAGCATGCTCTACTGTAGCCAGGTGAAATCGTCTTACATGTAGCATGTATTAATCGTGAGAAAGTCAATGTTGGAATTGATTTTATTAAACATGCAAAGCGTCTTTTAAGAGAAAATTAAATTTGAAGTCCACTAAAATTTGAGATTAAGAACAGTTTTGGAATTTCTAATTCAACATGAATGTTAACATATTTTTAAAAATATATTAAAAATAAATAATAAATTATTGTCAAAGAATTTGAAATAGTAAAAGTTTCAAACCTAAAATAACTTTGAAGATTGGATATATAATAGACTTATAAGCTTATGAGTTAGGGCTTGAGATTGATTAATAAAATAATATTTTGTTATTAATTTTTTATTTGATTAATAATTTTTTTTAGCCCCACATGTCTTTGTGCCACATAAATCAATAATTAAATTATGTGATAAAAATAAATATATTTATGAGTAATTTATGATCTGTGAATATTCATTATAATTAATAAATATTTATGAATTACGAGTAATTAATATTTTGATTTTCAAATCCTATAAATAAGTGTTTTGGAGGAGTGAAAAGTAGATTTATATTTTTTTTGAGTTTTTTCCTTCCTTTGTTATTGGTTTTTTTTATATTCTTTGTACTCGTTCTTTCTACTTTAGGGTTTAAATTTAGTTTCTATATAGAAATATTAGATATAACTCTTTTGAGTTCATTGAATTTTATTTATATAAAAGTGCATCCAAAGAAAAGGGGTTGGAATTTGAGGAGGTTTATTGAGGTTTGTCCTTTTATACAAAGTATATGCATGCTAAAAATCGTAAGATTATCATATTTTTATATGTTTGTAAGATTATAAACTAAATAAATAGAATCACCAGTTTAATAAACAAATCATTTTATTATTAATGGAAAATATTAGTAAAAATGTTGCCACAAGGAACAAAAATATTTCTAACAAAATGCAACTTGTAAGATGATATATAAGAGTAATTCGTCAAGGAAAAAAATAATCCATCCATAACTTCGTGTAGAAAGATTATTCCATGCAAACTCTCACCTCATAGAAAGATTGACCAGCACCAAATATAAAATCTACTGCTCCTTCAATGTAGCAGTTAAAGAAGTGATGCCGGCCTTCGACATCCCACAATGTATCTTGAACTCCCAAGAAAGCACAGTCATAGAAAGCTGATTTATCACCATAAATTCGTGCAGAAAGTGCTGGGGCTACTCCAACTCCAGGTATCTTGATTCCATAGTTCATATTTTGCTTGAATGGAAGGTTATATGAATTCTGCATGCATTATTGATAAACAAGCAGGAAAATTTCAGCTATTTGAACAACATGATGATGTTGTGGATATGATCTATATTTATTATTGTTTCTTGTGTTCTTAATACCAAAAGGGAAAAAAATATGAAAAAAGAAACTGGATATATTATCACAAAAAACTGTACACAGCAAAAGCATTTTACCTTGAAGGTTATGCCCTTTGCTACAATATTGCTTGGTGATGAGGTAAAAGTAGCACTAGTATCAGTGCTTTCATGTGCATTATAAGTAATCGTTGTTAGGGTGCGATCTCTTCCTTCCAGAAAAATACATGGTTTGTCTTCTGGTATAGTCACCTGTTCTCTGCACATTGTTATCAACCATAGTGTATCCACAAGGGCATGCTTTTCTTAAGGAGAAAATTTCTTTAAATTATGACGTACATGCATGTAATGCTATAGATATGGAGATTTTAAAAAGCAAAGGTATAGTTAGAGCATATGCTAATGGGAGTAAAGAAGAGATATTACATGTAGGTGCCAGGATTGATTCGAACTTTGATCCATTGATCGTTATTTATTGGAATGGAATCAATAGCATCTTGGATTTTTATGAAATGCCCTTTGCCGGAATGATCAACAACTATGGTCTTTCGAACCTTTTTTCCTCTTCCTGGTTTACAATCAATAGCTTGAGAGTTGCTCGAGGAGATGGTGATGAACAAGATGACAATGGCATTAAATAGTGGCTTTTGCATTTTTTTGGAAAAAATGGGGAGTTGAAAAGCTCTAAAATGTTACAATGGTGAATAAATTGTGATTGCCGCAGCATTCTTGGGCATATGTAGTGACGTTCTTGCTTTGTGTTGCCTTTTTAAGAATGTTGAATGAGATTCACATGGCTCGAGTCAAGCATTATGATTTTCGACGGTTTGATTATCTTTTATTAATTTGTGCTAAATCTAAGTTTTCTAATTAATGCAAATAACCATTATCGTTTGGAACCCTCTAAATTAAATTCATTAAAAAAACTATTGCTTTTAAATAGAAAAAACAAACTAGAAAAAACATAATAATACAGAATAAAAAAAATAAAATTGTATGTAATGAAGTTTGATTATTTCGTTATTGATTTAGATAAAATTAATTATGACGATGAGAAACGCAAACATTAAGAAGTAAATTTCAATTTGCAAAAGAAAAGGAAGAGAAAAGAAATTAATATACTTTTATTCAGGTCTCCATAATGCAAGACCAAAATTTAAGCTTCCATTTCTATATAGTATAGAAGCTAATGCTTAGGAATATTAAGCTCTTCAGGTCTCCATCTCACTTTGGTCTCGAGTGTTATATAGTAAATAACTGCTGAAACACCTTGAGAAATATCTGTGTATGTCAAGATCACAATATTTCCCTAATTTGTTTAAGCTCGTAACTTGATGAGCCAATAGACCTATATTGATAGCACTAGAAAGTGGCGTGAAACAAGAGGCAAGTGACTCGGGTCGGATTACAAAATATGATAAGCACATAAGTCGACAACCACAGCCAAAATCTTCCTTATCATCTAGCACCAAGAGATCTCTCAAAGTTTTTTTGGAGAACAATAACCCATGTAAGGCCATATGGTGTTATTACAAGATGCTGGTTGCAAATGCAAGGCCTAATAAGTGTACTTATCCTACATTGTTCAAGGCTTGTAGTGCTGCAGAATGCTTCAGCTATCTCCATAACTCACCAAAAATCCTTGCATGAACATGTTCCAGTCCTGAAATGATGGTAGCGTGCACGGTCCGTCGCGATAATCTCTCGACTATAGACTCAAGAGAGTAGCTTGAAGGCAGAATGGAAGCCCTCGCTCATCCTTAAATTCTTCACAGCTCGGATTGCTGTTACTGGCTGTGTAAATGAATCCGAAAGCAATTGCAAATTTTTCACTATGGTTCTGCAGTTCAGCTTCCTTCTCTTCCTCTTCAATATCGAATATAACCTGAGATGTATTTGGTGAATAATATTCTATCTCTAGCCTCTTGAGCATATTTTTCATTGTCAGGCAGATTTTCTTCATTTGCGGATGCGATCCATCTGAACTCACGGACAACACCATCAAAATCAATCATGCTAATTCCAGTAGAGGTCTTGACTCCTCTTTCCTTCAATAGTTTCCTCACATTTGCTACACCATCCCATCTCCCAGCCTTGCATAGATGTTTGATAACAAAGCATCATCCCTTCTCTCACCTAATTCAACATCTCCTTGTCTCCTACAAGCACCTAAAAGTGCTCCCCAAGCAGCAGCACTTGGTTCTATCGGCATCGAATATATAAGCTCCTCTGCCTCTCCCAAGAGCCCTGCTCTTCCTAGGAGATCAACTACACATCCATAATGCTCCATCTCAAGCGCAATACCATACACTTCCTTCATAGAATTGAAAATCTCCCATTCCTGAATGAGCAAAAGCACTTGGCACACCAACAAGAGTGATCCCGTTAGGCCTAAACTTCTGTCTTTGCATCTTAAAGAAAAGCTTAATTGCATCCTCTGCTCTACTATACATAGCTAGCCCACAATTAATAGCATTCCAAGTGAAAACGTCTTTCTTTATCTTCTCAAAAACATCCCACGCCATATCAAGCCGCCCGCATTTCGCATAAATATCCATCAAAGCAGTACCAAATACAGCATCAATCATAGCACTTCTTATATGTACATCTCCATTTTAACATTGTAACATTATCGCGACGGACCGTGCACGCTACCATCATTGCAGGACTGGAACATGTTCATGCAAGGATTTTTGGTGAGTTATGGAGATAGCTGAAGCATTCAAGTTGCGGTGCAAAGAGGGGAGTTAGCAGCTATAGTTATAAATGGAGGTAGCAGTTCCATCATCCTAATCCAGGTTCAGAAAAGATTATAATGCTCAAGTTTTTTCTATCAGGCCAACCAAATTTTCACATATTGAGTAGCAGACTTGGATATGATGATTGCGTCTTAAGCCATTATAACTGTTGTCATAACTATAATCACAGTAACTGACAAGTAATTTTTTGTTCGAATGTTCCATGATTAACAGTGGCAAGAAGTTCATTCGATTTTTTGACTGGAACCAGTTCAAACTAGATTTTACTTACTTTTCTAGCAGAAATTAAAATAGAATGAAACTAGGATTCTAGCTTGTTTATTTTCAGTTTGTTACCAAGTATGGGAGAATGAATGTCACAGCTGCATAACTTGTAGTCCAGCATACTGCTTATCATGCAGGTAATTGCAGGAGGCCTATTGAAACTACAAAGTTTGACTCATCTGCTTAGATGGATTTCATTTTTCAAGTTGTTCATTCTTTCAGCTACTAATCCTTGAAAACTAGAACTATAGCACTCACAAGCACACTAGTCATGGCCTTTATTCAAACATAGTATTAAGCACAGAAGCAGCAGGCCTAGGGGCAAGATAGCCATGACATATATATACATTACATGAGTAACAAGAGCACTTTGCAGTTTAATACCATAAAAAAACTTAGCAGTGTAGACCACTCTATATGCTATAATTGCATCGCGTTTGACTCATAATTGATCAACAACCTTTCTTAGGCTGGCAATCATTGGTAAAGGAATGGTGAGTATCAGTAGATGATCCAGAAGGATTGCCATAGTTCCCATAACTGCTGTTGGCCTCATCGTCAGTGCTGCCCTTGTTGTCACTAGTAGACGGGCTGCTAGTTGCATTATCATTCTTGGTATCAACTGCGGGCACTGAGCCTGTCACTGGATTACCATAGGTGCCAACGTTTCCTGGTTGATTATTCGGCTTAACATCAGTTCCAGCATTGTTAACAGCATCTAGTTTACCATCCTGCTGCACATCAGACAAAGGCTTATCATCAGTTTTTTCTGCCTTGATTTCCTTCAAAAGAAGCCTTTTAGCATCAACTTGAAGATCCAAGAATGCCAGCCCTAGCACAAATACTACTGCGACGGTCGTCTTCATCATTAACCTGTTATTTTCAATCAACAGCAGATTATCCAAGTATGCAGAGGTATTAAGATTAAATAAGTAATTTACTTCTAAACTGAAATTTTAACTAAAAATGGTATTTCCACCCACTCTTACGTACCTTATATCCCTTCTCTAGTGCGATCATTGGTTGATTAACATTGCATCAAGGGGGCAAATTTATAGAAGAAACATGTTTATAATAATCATGATTAGTGAGAAACTAAGATTAAAATGTGAGCACAATGAAGTAGTGGAGTGATTACAAACTCACAATCTTCTGGCCTTATTGGTGAGGCCACACTCAGGTGTGCTTGAAAGGGGCCACCAGATACAGTAGTAATTATGAACAAGGGTGAAAAACAGATCAGATAATCTGAATAAAGGGTTGAGATTTTTACTTGGTTTTGTTTATATTGAGGCTTAATGATGTTTGCGTTGTAGGGCTCAGCAAGTAAGTGCAGCACCAAAATATACAGTTTATGCACTATGAATCTACCAGCTAGCAATGGCATGTTAATTGGTTGATGACATAACAATAAGATCATTAATAATTTGAATACAGACAAGCATGCATCCTGCATATGCTCTAGGTAAATTGTAATTATGGGATCATAAAGTTGATCTGATTGCTAAGATAAGTAATCTAAGGGGTAAACATGGAGCTAAAAACTGTTCTTCGCTTCTGAAAAATGTTGAGAAAATCAGGCTCTCAAGCTGAATTGGACCTGTTTGGGCTATCTAAGCTCATTACAACCCAAGTTACCATATAAGTATGGGGCTAACCCTAGCATGAGCTCATACACTTAACCAGCCAGGTCCAAACCCTTTCACCCATCAAAAAGAGTGGTGATAAAGCACCCAATAGGTTAATTATAGGGTATTTGAGAATATTTTAGTTATTTTTAAAATATTTTAAAATGATATTTTTTATTTTTTAAAAATTATTTTTGATACTAGTATATAAAATAATCTAAAAATATATATAAAAAATTAAATTTAAACAAAAAAAATCAGAATGAAATTTCAAAAAGCATACCCTTTGACGGGTCACGAAGAGTGGTCACCAAATGGATAAAGCACTAAATTATTCGAAGCCCCACAAATAAACTTAGCAAAATCAAAACCATTTCTCCACCACTAAAAAGATAGAGAAACCAAACTCACTCACTTCTACCAATTTCCCTTAAAAAAAAAAACTCCAGAAGGGACCAGTTTTTCATAATATAAAACATTAAGGATTAATTTTGTTCTAACAAAATCCAATTGAACTAAAACAGGCCACCGAGTACCCGCCACTCAAAACAGAATCAGTTTAACCACCAAAAAAGGGAAAAAAATGAAAGGCCAAGCCATGGCCATGAAACTACTATCCCCTCCATCTTCTCTATCAAGCCCCAGATTTGCTAAATCTCTTTTCTTTTTTACTTCCAATCCAAAAGGGTCAAAACCCATCTCAAGTTTAGTCCAACTTTTCCAACGGAGGTCAAAAAATTTAGTCTTTAATAAAAAAATGGAAGTGAAGGCATGCGTGAAGGTGGAGCAAAAGAATGAAACTGAAGTAACAGGAAATGAGTGGGGTAAGGTATCTGCTGTGCTTTTTGATATGGATGGAGTGTTGTGCAATAGTGAAGAGCCTTCAAGAATGGCAGGTGTTGATGTTTTTGCTGAGATGGGAGTTGAAGTTACAGTGGACGATTTTGTGCCATTCATGGGCACAGGTAATATATATAGGTCTTAAAATTGAAATTTTGTGATTTAATACAGTAATTATTTCTTCTTAGATAATAAATAAAAATAATGTCTTTGGATATGTGGTTTCAATCGGTGAGGATTTCAATTTCAGCAATTCTTTTTTGTTGCTTAAAAAGAACCCAAACGACTTCTCATTTGATATTTGGAGGACTTGTTGTTCCATTTTGTCAATGCTTCTCCTTTTATTTCTGGAATTTGGTGTTGGGTGACAGAAATCTGATTGTTTGAGATGTAAATTTGATTGGAAGTAGTTGTCTTTTTAACTGCTGACTTTCTTCAATGTATTAGGTGAAGCAAACTTCTTAGGAGGTGTTGCTAATGTAAAGGGAGTCAAGGGATTCGATACCGAAATGGCGAAGAAAAGGTTCTTTGAGATATATCTAGATAAGGTGATTAATGCGAAGCACCATCCAAGTTTGCAATGCAATATGAATTTGTTATATGACGCCTAAAGTCTTTTCATATCTTGCAGTATGCAAAACCGAATTCCGGAATAGGATTCCCAGGTGCCCTTGAACTCATTACTCAGGTATGAAATCCCAATGATTCAGAATTCGCATGATGAGATTGTACTGAGGCTATATTAACATAGTGCCTGCTGTACGACAGTGTAAAAACAAAGGCCTGAAAGTTGCTGTTGCATCTAGTGCTGATCGTATCAAAGTTGATGCTAATTTAGCAGCTGCTGGCCTACCAGTATCGATGTAAGCTTACCTATTGTTTGTCCCGTTTCTCTAGTTCTTCGAATAGCTATACAATTCCATTCTTTACATTTTGCTGATAATCACTGAAATGCTTAGTACTCAACGAGTTGTGTTACCACCAAAATAACAAATTCAGGAATGTCAGATTAATTCCTCACTCAAGAAGTTAAATTTTGTTTTCTAAAGTAAAATTGAGCTTCATATATCTGGGCAATAGAGCAGTTACTCCATACATCTACCTTTATTGTGAAAGAATAGTTGAGAGATGATTGTGTCTGTTATGAGTCAAGAATTGGAGGATTTCTGTTCTGATTATTTGTTAGCGGCTTTTTATCAGGTTTGATGCTATTGTATCAGCAGATGCTTTTGAGAATTTGAAACCAGCTCCTGACATTTTCTTGGCTGCATCAAAAATCTTGGGTGTGCCCACTAGTGAGGTAATCTAGCTGATCCTGGGTTTAATCTTCTCTACTAAGGTGCAAGAATTATCAACTCAGAAAAGTCATTGCGTATTATTAGCAAAACAGATTTTTTTTTTCTTTTAGACATTGAATTTTATTAAGGGAAAAAGAGAGAGAACAAAACAGAGGATAAGATATCCTCCTTGAACTGAGACAACTTAGCAAATTTCTGAATAAAAAAAGAGTTATAGGTTAGGGTAGGTGTTATTCTCTTTGATTCCCATTACATTTTGTAGAGGATTCCAACACTAGTACCGCCTGTCACCACATACTACTTTTTCTTGTTGATAGTTTATTATCGTTATATCTTCTTTTCTTATTTCAACACTTATTTTGGTGATTAGCATTTTTTTTCATGTCTATTTTGGTCATATTGATGGATTTTTGCCCACCTTTTCCTAGTGTATTGTCATTGAAGATGCACTAGCTGGAGTACAGGCTGCAAAAGCTGCACAGATGAGGTGAAAATGCCAAATACTTGTGTATTTGGTGTCCTTGAGTTCTGATCATTAAATTCCTCCTTTTCTTATTCCAATGATACCATTCTGTGCTTCTTGCAGATGCATTGCTGTCACCACTACATTGTCGGAAGAAATTCTAAATGATGCCAGCCCATCTCTTATCAGAAAGGAGATTGGGAATATTTCGCTTGATGATATTCTCGATGGTGGATCTGGTGGCTATAGTATGTAGTCCTGAGAATATTCTGAAAATGTCATTTGTAACCATCAATAATGTAGACTTTTCAAGCTGCTTTGGTTCCATATTTTAAGAACCATGACTGTAATGATTGGAATTCATTTTTCATCAAAGATACAGTGCTTCAACAAGCACAACGAATTCAGTTTTATAATTGGCTTTGGATTTATCTTAAGATTGCAGATAATAACTTTTTCCTTGCTGGGTAGTAGTTAAGGTTAATATTCTCGCTGAATAAGATCTGATAAAGACATACGATTGCAGATGAGAAGATGCAGGGACCTCAGGTTCTGCACACTTCTGCACAAACTTCAGTAGCAATGCTCGAAGAAAGAACAGAAAATGGGTCAATCCTTAACCAAGTTGCTACCAATGACAATGTTTCCTCAATTAAGGGGTAAGAGAGGTTCTATTTATTTGAAATATTGGATTCATTTTGATTGATTTGCTTTTCTAAAATCTCAAAATAAAATAAAATAAATGAAATCTTTGTGGCACCTTCTTCATCTTAATGACAAGCAGTGGATCTGAAATACAAAACCACAGACTGCTGAAACATTTAGCTAGTCTTATGGCTCCCTTGCAATGTGTTTTAGATTATTTGGAGTCTCTTTGGTTCATACCTTAATAGGAAAACTTTCGAACACTGCAGTTTTGATGGCACAAAACTTAAACAGTTGTCCAAAATGATTCAAAATAAGGTTTGGCTCACAATGCATTTAGGAAGCTTTCTTCCATTCATCTCATTTAATTTCCTTAATCAGTAGCTTTTGAATGTGAAATTCTTGGTGGCAAGATCTATCAAAATGATTTATTTCCAACAATGAAAAACTATTTTATAACAACTTCAGCTTGAGGATGCAGAAATAATTTGTGGACAGGTTGCAGGGTTCTCGGCGTGATATAGTGAGATATGGCAGTTTGGGTATTGCTCTTTCTTGTCTGTACTTCACCATCACAAATTGGAAGGTAATTGATATAACAAAGAAGACCGTTACAGAAGTTGTATTCATCAGTTGAATCCATGTCAATCGCTACAGTGATCATTTGAATAACCAGGAAAATGTAGCTTTGAATTTTAAAGTATTCGGTCGTTATAGATAGAACGAATTTTTAAATTATTACAGTCTTCTTGTCATTTTACTTCTTTTCACACATCTATGTCAGCACCTTTTCAGGCAATGCAATATGCTTCACCTAAAGGTATATGGAACAAGTTGTTTGGAGTTGATACCCCATCCTTTGAACAGAATGAAAGTATAGGTATATGTCATCCTATATGAATTCATCCAACATGATATTTGTTTTCTGTCGTTTGTGTTCTGATCTTCTCGAGATGCACTATGTCAAATCATGAGGCATCCCTTACAGTATCCATGGTTGTTTCGAGTCTTTTTTGAGTAATAATTATATCCAAGATGAGAAATACAAACTCATTTAACTTTGTTTGTTTTAGGCAACTTAAAATCTTCAAGAGTCAAACAGTTTGTAAAGTATATATCTGATCTAGAAACCAAGTAAGTAACAAAGCCACAAGGTTTATTAACTAAATTAAATTTTCATGGCAATTTCTATTTACCAAATTTCTATTTAATCTGTGTTGAATTTTTTATCTTTCATGTGTCAGGGGAAATGCCACCATTGTGCCAGAATTTCCAGGAAAACTTGATTGGCTGAATACATCTCCACTTCAGTTTCAAAGGGTAAGTTTCGTCTAACTCACTTTTCTATTATAAATGTACAAGCATTAGAATCATCGATGTTCAATATTTACATGGTCTTCTCCCATTAGCTTATTTTTACTCTCGAAGAACATGTGTGGCAAAATACCAAACTTCCATAGTAGATTGCTCTCAACTTCTCAAAAAGCTATCAGCTATCTAGTTATAAACTCCCATTTGTTCCATTGCGGTATTCTTTCTTAATTGAACTATGTACTATCTTTGTCTTTTAGAACACTGACAGATTCTCAAGTAACAGAAAACTTTCCACTTTTAATATATACATAGATGTGGCGTTTATACTTACTATTTCCTTCTATTTTGGTGAATTAATGCTAACCCTTTCAATCCCTTTGAGCAGGATCTGAAAGGAAAAGTGGTTCTGCTGGATTTTTGGACATATTGTTGTATAAATTGTATGCATGTCTTACCAGATCTAGAGTATCTGGAGAAGAAATACAAAGATGCACCGGTAACACCCTTGCCTCTCCTTCCATGCTGATGCATATTTTGTATGACATCTTGTTGATACTTATTTTCATTGGCTTGATCATCAATTTTATTAATTCAGGATTCCATAGGCTCCGTTGTTTACTATACTTTGACATAAAACGTCTTTTATGTGCTTATATTCCACAGTTCACTGTTGTGGGGGTACATTCAGCTAAGTTCGACAATGAGAAAGATTTAGAAGCCATCCGTAATGCAGTCTTACGCTACAACATCTCTCACCCAGTGAGTCAAATTTTGGAACTTCTATGAGCAAAATGTCAATCTTTTTCAAGCATTTCGGGCATTTTACAAAACAAGTATACTACATATCTAGTATAGTGCCATAAAACAGAGAAAACTTTCAATAGTTTCGCATATGAAGAACCAGAGGTGAAAGTGACATCACTCTGGAAATTATCCTTGAGTATAGCTTTCAAAGTTAGCACTGATATATGTAATATCATGACACTAAATAATGCATTCACTAGCTTAGGGTTTGGGTTATGTTAGATGTGTGCTTCTACTTGTAGTGTTTTTCAATTTCTTCCTTTATCTAGCTAGCATAATATGGGTGGGCCTGCAATGATAGTCCAACTAGAAACAGTTACAAGCTCAAATTTTGGAAAGAATTTAATCCTGCAATTGAACTTCTTAATCTTTCAGGAACCCTAAGGCTATAATGGTTATTTTGTCCGCCAAGCAATTAACTTCTTGAGGAAACCTCATTTTAACATTTTATGATATCTGATGAGCACTTATGACATGTTAACTTGAATGAGTTTTTAGTTACATTTATTAAATTATAGATTCGTCTTAACAAGTTCCTACCAGTATAGGTTGTCAATGATGGAGATATGTTTTTGTGGCGTGAGCTAGGTGTCAGTTCCTGGCCTACATTTGCCATTGTTGGACCCAATGGTAAGCTTATTGCACAATTATCAGGAGAAGGCCGCCGAAAGGTACAACTCACACATGTATAATATATTATACATGCTTAATCTCAGAAAATTTCAATAATAAGAAAGTCCTCTGTTCTTTTCATTTTAGGATCTTGATGATTTAATAGAGGCAGTGCTTTTGTATTATGGTGAAAGGAAGATCCTGAACAGCAGACCAATTCCTTTGAGTTTAGAGAAAAACAATGATCCTCGCTTACTTAGCTCTCCTTTGAAGTTTCCTGGAAAGTTGGCTATTGATGTGCTAAACAACCGACTGTTCATTTCCGATAGCAACCACAACCGCATAGTATATCCTCTCTCTCTCTCTCTCTCTCTCTCTTTCACACACACACACACACACACACACACACACTCGCACAGCAATACAACTCAGGTTTGCATATTCTACCCGGTAGTGACTGCAGAAATGAAAGTGTGGTTGGTACTTATTGCCAATTTAGTAGTATCAATTCACACACATTCATTGATCATCATCATGAGCTGCTAGAAAAACACTAGAAAATGGTCCAGTAAAATCCTTATCCAGTAATATAAACTTTACCATAATGTAGATCATAAATATTTTTTGAGTTCAGGTGGTCACTGATCTAGATGGAAATTTTATTGCCCAAATTGGCAGCAGTGGAGAGGAAGGACTGCGAGATGGTTCTTTTGATGATGCCACCTTTAATCGCCCTCAGGTGAGGATTTAGTCTGTAAGCTGTTTCTCCAGATATCTGTTATGGAGAAAAAACTTTTTAAGCACTTCCCTATTCACACGTCCATTTATGCATTTTGAGATCAGTCATCTTAAATTTTCACTTTTGTGCTGGATATTCATGCTGAACATTGTGGTTTAATGCTTATTCAGGGTCTGGCTTATAATTCAAAGAAAAATATCCTTTATGTTGCAGATACTGAAAACCATGCTTTGAGGTATGTGCATTTTAGAACCAGTCTTTAATTTTGTTGCAAGCCTTAGATGGCTCCCTTCAGTTTTTGTAGAGGGAGATCTGAAGTTCTCAATGACTTGTTTTACGCTGAAATTTATCTTCCCAAGACACCTTCCAATGCTGTTTTTTTTCCTGAGTAACAAAATCTTAATTGAGGTGACCTTTTCTTAGAATCTGCTTGGTAATTCGAAACTAGAATCAGAGGTCAATGAGAAAAATATGCTGAGCAATATATGAACCTAAAGTACATGTCTGATCAACCATAGTTCTTCTACATTCTTGCAAGGATACACTGTTAGTTTTGTAAGAATTTCCCAAATTCTAACTATATCCCTCTTTTCCAGATCTTATGTGAGTTGAAACGGTTAAAAGTTGCATTGATAACATCATGCTAGTTATAAGTGAGTTTATAACTATTCAGTTTTTATTGCTGTAGGGAGGTTGATTTTGTCAGTGAGAAAGTGCGAACTCTTGCTGGAAATGGAACAAAAGGTTCTGATTACCAAGGAGGTGGAAAAGGAACAGATCAGGCAAGACCCCAAACACATGGAATTTGGATACATTTAAAGCATTTGGGGCATCCTTAACGTTTCATGTTGAAAATTTGGTTATTCCGTGTTTCATTAAGTTGTGAACATTAACGAAGAAATTTTGTTGTTTAATAAAATATAATCAAATCCTTCCTAGTATGTGCTTAATACATTTACAATAACTAAAAATCTTGTTGATCAACCTCTTACTTTAAAGTTAAAGACTTTTTGCATTTTATTTCAGGTTCTCAACTCCCCATGGGATGTCTCCTTTGAGCCGGTTAATGAGAAAGTTTACATTGCGATGGCTGGTCAACATCAGATATGGGAGCATGACGTATCGAATGGAGTTACTAGAGCCTTCAGTGGTGATGGTTATGAAAGAAACTTGAATGGATCAAGGTAAGCAGAGTAGGTTTATCTTAAATCTTTTTCTCCTATTCATTACATATTCAGCATTCTTCTGTGTTTCGCCAATGTACATGCCTTTTAAAGTTTCTCTTCACATAAGCAATTTTTACATATTTTAGGTTCTGTACTAGATTCTGAACTGATTGCTTTTGTGTTTTGTTATGGAAATAGCCCTACGAGCACATCATTTGCTCAACCTTCTGGAGTTTCATTATCTCCTGGTAAAATCTTGGGATATTCCGACAGCTTTTTGTAGCTTTCAATTGATATTAAAATATTCCATATGAAGCTTTGACTCTTATAATTGTGGACATTTCACTTTGACCCTATTCATAGATTTCGAGCTATATGTTGCTGATAGTGAAAGTAGCTCCATTCGAGTGCTTAGTCTAAGAACAAAAGGAACAAGGTTGCTAGCTGGTGGTGATCCAATTTTCCCTGACAACTTGTTTAAGGTAATTCTATTTCTGATTAAGAAACCACTTGTGTTTTGGACATACATTTAGAGGCCATTATCCAAGTTTGATTCCAGAAAGTGATGTCCTGGAAAGGAGAAATAGTAGACATTTCTACAGTTCTCGCTTTTCATGAAACGATCCCTGGAGATTAATATATCAATTTCTGATTACAGATATACACCAAACTAAACCTTTTTAAAGTTCATTTCCAGTAAATGCTATATTTTGCACTTAATGATCATCCACTAATGATTTATTCCTATAATATTCAATTTTGCAGTTTGGAGACCATGATGGTATAGGTTCTGAGGTACTTCTTCAACATCCATTGGGTGTATTACACGCCAAGGATGGTCTAATATACATAGCAGATAGCTATAATCACAAGGTAATTTGATCATAAATGAAAACACTTTGAAATTTTAATTGTCTAGGCACACAGCAAGTAATATGCATCTGACATTATCTTCGTAGCTTCGTAATTTTTTTGTTGAAAATCCATGGAAGTTCGTTTCAGCACATCTGTACTTTCATCTGCGCTTAAAATGTTGTCATATTGATCATAATAAAGGATTGAACATCATTAAATTGCTTTAATTTATCCTTCAATTTTCAGATCAAGAAGTTAGACCTAGCTACTAAAAGGGTCACTACAATAGCAGGAACAGGAAAAGCTGGTTTCAAGGATGGAAAAGCACTAACTGCCCAGGTTAGAAAATGGTGCAAAATGTACTTCATATTCTTATACAGGAACCTGAAGTATCTTTTACGTCACAAATTGTTGATATCCTTCTACAGGAACCTGAAGTGCCTCTTATTTCACAAAATGCATATACTTGATACTGTTTTCTATTCTTCAATACCATTCCATTTTCTCGTCTAAAAGCACATTTGATTTGACTGAGCTTTTCTAAAAAATTTTTTCCAAAATAAAGTACCGCCTATTTCAGTATATGTCAATGTGATGATTTGGAATTTTTCCATTTTCATCCTCTTCTAATAGAATGTGCGAGAACGGAGTGAGCAACAATCAGAAAGATAGCAGACAACTTGTCTTGGGAGATAGCAGACAACATGTCTTGGGATGTTTCTGCTTTTCGGAGTTGGTCATTATTCACAAAAATTCTTCATCTTGATCATTCCATTTTAAGCTAGTGACAAGCTCTTAATGTGTAAATGTCTCTAGATTTTTTATAGGCTGCAGAACATTATCGGCTTACAGCTTACCCCTGCTTTACCAAGCTGCTTGAAATTCCAATTCTAATGCATTGATTTATTTTCTTCAGCTCTCAGAGCCGGCGGGACTCATTGAAGCTGAAAATGGTGATTCCCATAACTCTTATATGCTATATACAATAGCCAATTTTTTAATTCACAGTTTTGAAATGTCAGCATCATTTTGTGAAGATTTTAGATGTGCTCATCTTTCCTTTCTTATCACACATTTTTCGTTAAATGACTTAGTTTGGCTTTACTTCCCTCTTAATCAAGTAGATCCATTTAAATTGTTTTCCATCAAATAAATAAGTTTCCTTCCAAATTAACTTGATTTGAAACCTCTCCTTGGTTATTTGCAGGAAGGCTTATCATAGCTGATACGAACAACAGTGTTATCAGGTATCTAGACCTGAACAAGGGAGAAGCTGAACTTCTAACTTTGGAGCTGAAAGGAGTTCAGCCTCCAGCATCAAAATCCAAATCCTTGAAACGTCTCAGGAAGCGATCATCAGCTGACACAGAGACAATCAAAGTTGATGGTAGTTCATCCAGCGAGGGCAACATGCGTATCAAAATATCAGTACCTGAAGAGTATCATTTCTCAAAGGTCTCCTAAGATCCAACCTCGTTAATATAGTTTCCTACCAAGTTGCATATCATAACCTCCTCTTTTGTGGATTCAACTACAGGAAGCACGCAGTAAATTCAGTGTTGAAACTGAGCCTGAAAACACAGTGCTGATTGATCCCTCTGAAGGCTATCTAAGTTCAGGAGGAACGGCAAGCATTCACTTTAAGAGATCTGATGCCTCACCTTCAATGGGGAGAATAAATTGCAAGGTATGCCTTTATTTTTTTGTTTTGTAGTCCAGTTTGACAGCAAAAGACAAAGGTTAGAGCATATGTTTTACATTCCGAGGATGCATTTTCTAAGGAAATTCCATGTAGGCATGTCTGTGATGGACAGCTTACAGCTTTCCTGATAGTAGTATTCAAGGAGAAAAACTCCATGCTAAGCTTACAATTTCCTGTTAGTTATTCACCAAGAAATAATCAGTTTGGATCATTTTTCAGGTTTACTATTGCAAGGAAGATGAGGTCTGCTTATACCAATCACTTCTCTTTGAGGTACCCTTCCAAGAAGAAACTCCAGACTCAACCCCATCAGAAATCACACTTGCATATCTTGTGAAGCCCAAATCTTCACCAAGCAATTTGCAGCTACCAATTACCGGGTGATGGCATTCCCATGTAAATGCATTGTAAGCTTTTCTTTTTCAATTTTATGCTATATTCACCATTGAACATTGGAGTTGATTGGATGAAGCAGTTTATCTCAGTAAATCAAAGAAAATGATACTTTTACTGGAGTTGAAGATGTCAACAGATTGTCACATATAAATCTTTGCTTGACATTTATGAAGAGAGAACAAAATAAAGAGATTAGTGAGCATTGCAATATAGAGATTGCAGCCCTTTCTCGTCACCTCTGCTCTTCTTTGCAGCCCTAAAAACTAATTCTAAAGCATATACCCTTTATGCTTTAGAATCATTAGCCATAATGCATAAACCACAGCTCGTAAAGTTATCCCAACAAAGGTTATGTATGGCTGACCAACTTCCCTACTGTAAATCTGTAGGAGTTGAGCAGAGCCTCTCTTACCCCCATTCTGGAATAACAAGTTGAAAATCACTTCAAATTTATGCAAATCCAAGACAAACAATTTAAAATTCTTTTTCTCATTTTCAAGTAAAATCACTCACAATTAACACAAGAAGCAAATGCATCATTAACCTTAGCTCTCAATCAGAACCAGAATTCATAAGAACATGCAGACTAGTCATCTGGTTTCATGAATCAGGACTTATTCATTCTTTTTTCTAGATCAGATGCGCTGTTATGCTTAATCCATGCCAATTTTATCCACACAAATTGGGTTTTAAATTCATACATGATGCAAGATTAATAAACTGCCCAGTTACTCCAAAAAAACCTAAATTGATGGTAGCTGGCAAATGTGTTCTTATATTCACTAATCATAGCATCTCAATTGTAAATCCAATGATCCTTTTTGTGTATGTACCGCGCCCCATCATCATGTATCTCTAACATTTTTGTGCAGACTACCTCTTCGAGAGTCCCACTACCAGAATTTTCATCCCAGGAACAAGAGGATGCTCATGCATCAATACATATATAATAAATATAACATGTAAATACTCTTAGAACCCACGTATAAGAGTATATAATTATGCTTCAGAAATCAGCAATAAGCTCCGTTCCTCGCATAATAACCAGAGCTGATAACACAAGTTTTTAAATGTAACAATGTCCACTTGGATCACCATACTTTACTAAAACAGAAAAAAAATCATACTAAATCAATAGATAAATACTCATAAAGTCAACAATTCAATCCGAACCCTAAATTCCTGCCAACTTCAATCTTTATCTTGAAGTTGACTTGCACAAAGAATCAGTGTTTGCTTGAATGGAATGCTTAAATTGTTGTGTGGATTAAGGGAGACAGGAAAGGGTCAAGTTCTTTTCTTGGCAGCAGGTGCCGACACTGAATAATACTTACTCAGTGTCATTTTTCTTAAATCTTTGCGTACAAGATTGAAACTTAGGACTTCCTATGTATTTTCCTTCGATGCTTCAAAACTGTGGGCATGCACTTGTGCTCCACGTACTTACAGTAATCTTCATGATTTGTCATAGCTGGTTGTTCCATTTTCTCTTAAAAGTGACCGTGACAAGGACTGCCAGTATAACTTGTAAGTTAGGATCTATCCTCAGATTGTAGTGTTGTAGGAAAAGTTGCATGAAGTAGACATGGATGCTCTTAGGGCAGCCACCGTCTATTGCAAGTTGCAACCACCCCCATCTGAATTGTACATATATCGGTCGGTTTCATTGACATGTTGGTCATAGTTGTTAGATTTTGTCCACTTGAAGTAACCTATTGATCCGAGAAACTCACTTGAAGTTTAGTTTGTGCCGTGATTCTGCTTGAATCAATTAGACGAGATATTTAGTTGAAAAAATCTGTTTAATTGGGTCGAGTTTTTAATGATCGATTCAAACTTGGCCAAATCAACCGTTAAGAAAGAAAAAAACAAAAGATTATTGTTTTAATAAAAATAATTAAATAAAATAAGGCTGTTTTAATAAAAATAATTCATGTTGATCTGATTTTCCAAATTCTTTTTTAAAAATGATGTTTTTTCAGACCAAAGACATTATCGCATAATTAATAAAGGAGGTCTTAAGATGAGTCGGCACATCCATTTTTTCGTCTTATCGCAAAGTAGACAATCATGGGTCGATTTATGATGATAATTAGTACTGTTTACTAAGTCAAGAGTTTCTATGCCATCATTTCATTAATTACTAATTAAATTAATTATATTAATCAACTAACATAATTATTGTGGTTTGACGTAAACTAATCAGAGAGATTGATTGCCTATCAAGGCAGCAAGCAGCACTCGTGCACATTCCATTGGCTAAATAAATGATCATGGGAAACAAAATAATATTTATTTTCTTTCTTAATATATATTAGCAGAAATTAAACAAGATTAGACTTAAGCTATACCTAGCAAATAAATTCATAATTAATTAATGGATGGAAACAATCTCTGCTTAGCTTCTTCTTGATCATGTGACAAGATCCAAATACAGTTTAACCAAGAAGGTTCTAAATCCATTATTATAGTACAAGTTGCCTCTTAAAACGCGTTAATCTCTTTTTCCCACCAAATCTTATGTTTATCCTCAGCATAAATCTTATCGCCATGTCTGTCGACGCACATGCAAAGTCATATTTTCTTGATTAATAAAATTAAAAAGAATTATCGAGCGAGGTGCATATATATATAAAAAATAAATTTATTTTTAATTTTTTTATATACATTCTGGATGATCAACTTAATTTCACCTTTTTAGGTTGGTAATAAATGGATCATTTAAACCCTAAAATCATACATTAAACAATATTAATATCATGGGAAGAAACTCATTAATAACCTTAGCCAAACTCAGAGAGGCAACCTGCTAGCAGTTTAGGACAAGCGGTTCTGTGAGTAATAATAAAAAAAGAGAAGTGGGTTACCTTGTGAAATCTAAATACTAATAAAATATATATATATATATCAAGCAAAGAAGAAACTATGATTTTAGAGCAAATGAAAAGCATTTATTATTATTATTAATTTAATTAAAAATGCCATGTTGGGGAGCAGTGAAACATAACCAATCAATTTCTTTTGTCTGGTAATATATAGTCACTGGCTATAAACAAATCCCATGTTTCCAGCTATCAAAACTTGAATTAAAAATATTTTAATTTGTTGAAATCACTAATCTAAGCCCTAATTGGCTTATCCATAGGAAGTGGTTAAGAGATGGATAAGTAAGAACATAAATAGCTAGACAATCCATCCATTAAAGAGATAACATATTAATTGATTGGGCAAATCTAATAGATCACAAACCTTGTTATATCTAGTTAGGGCAAATCTTGTATTGCTAATTAGAGCTTGGTTATTTATCTAGTTAGGGCAAATCTTGTACTGTTAATCTAATAGAAAATACAGACTTAGCGTGTGTTTGGTAATGTGATTCATGGTGTTTTTAAAGAGTGTTTTTCAATTGAAAATATATCAAAATGATATTTTTTAAAAATTTTATTTTTATTTTTTATATCAGCACACCCAAACCATTGAAAAAAGATTTAAAGATTTCATTCAATATTTCAGAAAAATATGGTGAAGAAATTAAACTTGGACAAAGAGATTGAGAGTGACTAAAGGCGACTGTAATTTAATATTTTGGTGGAGTGAATTGTGCAAGATTAATGCTTTTATTCTATAAAATTTCATTTCATGTTGACTCTTCCTTGATGACACATTCAAGCATGTCTCATTGAAGGAGGCAAAGCTCTCTGGCATGTCATGAGGCAATGGGACTCATCTGATTCTCTCAAGATTTTCTTCATTCCTATTTATTAATTATCATTTCTTTTTAACCCTTAAATTGCATTTTAACCCTAATATTGTTGAAGGCTTTATTTGCTTATTATACCTCTTCTCTTCTGCCCTCGTGTTCTATGGCAGAAATAAATTTTAATTATGACTGTTTCAGAAGTTTATTTATTTATTATTTTTTTTGCATTTATGTTTTGCGGTATAAAATCTCAAGAGATTCATTCGATAGTTGAAATTTTTTGTTTAACTTCCTAGTTTTATAAATTTTAACTTTTCAATATTGTTACGAGACCCGGTCGGCCTCATGAGTCGGCCTCATGAGTCGATTCAAGTTGGGTGGAGCTAGAAATTTTTTTTAATAGTTTTGACCCTAAAATTTTAATTATCATTCTGCTGTTTTTTTTTTTCCACAAAACATCATAATTTTAATAGTTTTGAGTAGTCTTTTCACCGACAAAGCATTAATAGTATTTTTTATTATTATTATTATTATTTTCTTTGTAGGGGTTAGCCCTGTCAACCCTCCACCTCCACACTTGGATAACTTGGTTCAAGCCGGGTTTAAAAAAAAGGTGTTGACCTAGTCAAACCAAGATAATTAAATAAGTCAGCTAACAACCAGGTTGTCTCAGTTAAAATCCAGTTTGATTTAAAAAAAAATGATATCATTTTATTTTTTAGAAAAACTGAAATGAAGATATTTTGATTGACTTATGTTAGCCCGTCTAGTCTATAATACTTGTCTAGCCTATGATAGAGTCACGAGTCAGGTTTAATAAATTTGAATTTAATTTTTAACTTCATTTAAAAATAAAATTGATTAATTGTGATTTAACATTAAGATTGATTCCAATATATTGATGATCATAGAATAAAAGGAAAATTCTTGTTTCTCATTCTCATCCATTATGAAAGAAACAAAGCAAAAGGCAAAAACATGGGTGTGATCATAATCAATCACAGAAAAAAAAACTAAAAAGAATTGGATTGATCCAATTTCAGGCTGTACATGATCAAGATCAATAATTTGTACGGCAACGTGGATCAAACTTGTCCACGACACATGAAGCTGAATTGTGGAGAAGAACTCTTATTATTTAAAAAAAAAAAAAAAAAAAACAAAAGAAGAAAAGAGGACAATAAGATAGCATGAGAACAATCACATGCTTTCCTTTTCTCCATCTCCTTTATTTTTCCATAAGCATCGATCACCCACCAATCATTGCTGAGAATAGATACAAAAATTCCATGAGCCCCACAGCATAACCAACAAGTGGATGCCAACACATTGCCTTGTTATCCAATTAACTATTTCCACATCATCAATGAATTTAACAATAATAATAAATAAACCCAATTATTTATTTATCAGGATGGCAAGTACAGTCGTATATGGTGCAGTATAACGGCCTTGCAAGGAAAGATGAGGGAGGCAACAGCAGCTTCCGCCATACTTCCTTCCTTCTTCTTATATATAAACTTAGAAGGCATGCATGCATGTGTGAACATGAAAATACATATCATGACATTTATATATAAGTTCCATGAACATGCAAATTTGCGAGCTTTAATCTCAATCAACCCGGTAAATCCTACTCTAAACTCAATCGAATTAACATCATTTTTTTTTTTAAAAAAAAAGAGAGGCTAAATTAATTAACTCA
>Ga0307511_10001825_pt1 | contig 22395 bp, 21 predicted proteins | sample 13_EM_MG_FD_200266 | JGI IMG/M metagenome (GOLD analysis project Ga0307511, IMG submission 200266) | Populus trichocarpa ectomycorrhiza microbial communities from riparian zone in the Pacific Northwest, United States - 13_EM | ecosystem: Host-associated > Plants > Roots > Unclassified | place... | reverse complement strand
AGGCAAACCACAATTACATCAACCAATGTTGCTCGCTAGGCATCTACAACTACTCATGTTTCTGCCGATGCTGTAAGAATGATTAATTTATTGAATGCGAAAGCGTCAATGGATCATGTCGGTGGTAACCTCTTAGTTCTAGCTGAATGAACAAAAATTGGACTGTTAGAGGAGAAATTGACTTGGAAATATATGGATCTATTGCAGAGCTCCAGCTAGGTATACCCTTACTAATTCTTTTTTATATTTTGTAAATCAGTACTCGCAAAGCTTTATCAATTCAAATACGTTATACACCAAATCGAGGAATTAATTAAATTGGCCGTGAGCGGCACAGTGGGTATGCCGCGGGAGGCATGTGTTGCCCGCGAGCGGCCCAGAACATATATACCCTAGTATTATGGTGTGACATACCTACGTAGTGTATTTAAGTAGATAGCTGCAGGTCTTTGTGACTCCCGCTAGTTCTTAATATACTTTAGGTACATGCACTCCTTAGTAAAATAGTTCCACATGTAAAGGTCATGAAATTGTACAATCAAGCCCTGGTGTACTGTGTTCTTAGATTACTAAAGACAAACGTCCAGGGGTTTTGGATTGGATTGTGTAGTGTACAGTGCACCTGAGACTTGAGTCTTAGGGCCCTGGACTCCGAAACCCCCATATAAGTCCCCTGATAGAAGGGCCAGGTCGACAATACCCCGGACTTTCGCCATAGAACCTTTGCAATGCTGTATGATCCGGTCAGTCCAGTTCAGGGTAAGTATATTGCTATCTTGAAAGATGTGTTCTCTAGATAAAAAGACCTCCGGCCCATAACAGACTGTCCCACTTTCTCACGCCCACTCACCGGACAAATTTGTAAAGATTACAAGACATGTCACGAGGGCTCTACATTAGATCTACTTATACATATTTAATAGCTTGCAATTGATTGTATATGAAACGAAGCTTAGGAACATGGTATATTAATTTATTGATAAATTCCAAGCCATGCAGCAACATAATAACGTTGACAGTATTCTCATGCCCATACCGATTTATCTTTTTGTAGCAGTAAATCGTCAACGTTAGCAAGCATTAAAATAAATTCTTCCTACTTCATTATCAAGATCATACTCATCTATAATCTCACGATCATAGCTCCGGTAGAGACAGAATCACCTGTATATGTAGCTGCTGTTTGTCGGCCCATTTGTAGAGGCGGCTAAGGCTCTGGAGCAAGTTGAGGGAGATATCGTAGAGTATATCTTATTTAGCTAATTAGGTCTAATGGAGGTATAACTATGGGTACTAGTATACGTGAGGAGCGCTGGTCGTCTTTTGGGTTTCCATATATAGTTGTTGTGATCATGATGAGATAGGCCTAGGTATACCTATCTAGAACCATGGCCAGGCCAGTAGGTAGCACAGGTGTTCGTGGGATGGGTATGTGGTACAAAAACGGCGATGGGGGCGTAAGACATCTACTTGTGTGTCGAAGGGGCCCAGGGTGGTACAGCTGTCTTTTCGTACCTCAGTACAACAACTAAAGTGCATTAACGCACATTTCTCGGGGACAAGGCTACATTTATTGGGCAAACTTACTAGTAAGTGAGTAGTCGTAAGCTTAATTATTCATAACTACCAACATGTAAGACCAAAGATCTATTGCACAGCGGAAGTAACTATACAAACTCCATTGAAACTTTAGTGAATTAATTTAGATAACTGTTTTTGGTGGAACCTGTTGTTTCTGAGTGGACCGACAGTCCATGACAGCAGCTACAGCCTTAGTTTGGCTATTGTATTTTGATCCTTATCACTCTCACTGATTAGAGGGGCGACTTCTTCATGACTAGCTCCATTGGCCTGGTATAGTCCAGTTTGTGTGGTTGTAGCGAAGTTATATCGATATCGATATCGCTAGTTGAGATGTAGATGTAGGAGTTAAGATAGCTTCGCTCATAGGCTGGTGCCAATTCACGTCGCTCTAGTCCATCCGGCTGCCAACCGCATGGATGAGTACCTACACCCTACTCGTGGGTTAATATGAACTGCTTCAGTAATTACTTTGTATGGTTGATCGATACCCTGACGACCAGGGGCCGGGGTTACCGGGCAGTTATCCACCAGGGAGGGTAGGTAGATCAAGAACGAATACATATGGGTTGAACATATGGGTGGAAAAAGTAACCTGTACTATAGGTATAGGTAAACGTAATAAGTGCCGCTACTGCCGCTACTACCATATACTCTGAGCTTCACCGCTCAAATCAACGTCAACCCATAACTAGATTCTTTTCAATAAGCTCCACACAAATTTGCAACTGGTTTCAGTTCCGTGCAACAAAATCAGTAGAGGTTGCGTATCATACGATCCACAAAGCTATATAAGGTGTCCTAGTTGGATGTGTATGCCAATTGCTGGACTGGATACGCCTGGCCAGGCCTTCGGTGTCGACATAAAGTTGCCTCAGTGTTGCACTGCCTCGCGAGCTCAAAGGAGATGTGACACTCATTTTACATGTAATTCAATTTATCAACTTGCAACATTGATACATTCTTTGGAGTCATGAGGCCTATTGGTAGCCGAGCAGGCCTCCCTGTTTCTTACATACGTTAAATTTTCACATTAAAGCCACCTGTTTTAACAGGGGTCTGCAGCTCATGCTCATGCTTAGAGGATCTCTCGATACCTAAGCCATCGATCGTAGAGTCCCATAGCAAGTATCCGTCGTTAGTTAGTCAAATTCCAATGCGTAAGTGGTACCTAAGCACCAGCATGGGTGTATATAATCGGGTACTTACTGGTGGAACCTGCGTGATCGAGCCCTGATTTACAAATCTAAACCCTTCAACAGAGGCTCCCATTGATGAAGCCCTGTTATTGTTATAAAGTCCATGCCAGTTATTACGGTATCATGATGTGACTGGTGTCTACATAGCTGCAGGTCTCAGTGACCCCTGCCAGTGTTGAATGTGCACACAGTCATGAGGCCTGCCTGTACTATAATTATGAGTGGCGTCTGGACGCCGGTTCTGAGGCAGGAAGGTAATGTGTCAACATTGTCGATCAGGCTCAGGCGCCTTCACATATCTTGCCTGCGATGCATGGGTGTTTGTTTATACGAACACAGTATTCATCCCCCAACAGAGAGCTTGACGGCTTTGGGCTTCCTCGTATGAACTGCCACTGGTTTTTAGTTATATACAGGGGAAGAAATCCTCATCTTCTAGCATGAAGAAAACTTACAAGGTCCGATTCACCCACAATAACTCCCCGCTGATTGAAGGAACTTTTATTGATCTACCAACTACCGAGACTAGAAACCACTATCTTGCCACATCTTCTGAATATATATATTCCGGGGTACATACTTGGGGCCCAGAAACTGCAAAGGCTACGGGTTCAGATATATGACTGCCGGGTCTATTGGGTCAGCCAAAACCCGCAGTTTATTTGGAAATTACGACAGCCGTACACGTATGTGTATTTAGTACAAGTACAAGTACTATACTGGAGCAATAGGAGAGGTACGCGAACCCCCCACTAAGAACCGACTCTATTATATTCAAGCCAGCTAGCTGAGGATCTCGAGCGTGCGTAACATTACAATTCTAACCTCTTTATAATTGTTTCCTTAGCTTAGGTTTGATACAACTATGTTCGTGTTGATTTACTTCACGTTAGTATCATTATTTGCCTATTCCCTGGTGCCTGTGTGGAGTGTGGACTTTGGAAAAGCTTCACTTATGGTAGAATATCAATGCAGCTCGACTATCGCTGCCAACTCGGATGTTAGTGGGATTGGGGTAAGTCACAGCTCCTCAATGCAGGCCTCAGCTTCAGCGAACGTTGTATTTGACATAAGGATTTTATATAACCGCACATGGCAATGGACTTTGTGGTATTTACATGAAGATTTGCCACTGATTCTAGATGAGCACAGGTCTTATTTTCCTCAATTGTACAACTAGGCTTCTTCCTACTTAGCGCCTTTTGTCTATGGACGATAGATTTCTGCACCAGAAAATCAGTTTTCCGTGGCCTAGAGTTTACTAATAAATTTCTAAAGTCCAAACGCCTCAGAAGATTAATACAGAAAAAAGTTTCTTGTTCCCCTGGATGGCAAAGGTATTTCCAGTGGGGCTACTTCTCTGCAGACCTTTGTATGAAACTGAGCGACTCGGCCAATCTCATGAGTAGCGCAATACTGGTTGCTATGATCGTCAACATGAAATCGCTGTCACTATACCACCTAAAGCTGGGATGGGAACTCTCTTGGGTTGCTGCGCTTGACGCCAATAGCACTCGATTTTCTCGAGATTCAACGACTGGGTGGATTGCAAGATACATTTTTATGCAACTATTGAATGGGGCACTGCGGCTGGTGACTGCCTATGAGCTTGTACTCCGATGGTCAGAGTACGACGACACACAAGATCATTGTTACCGTGCTTTACCAAAAAATCATATAAGCAATGGTGAGGATGCTTCAAGTTACTTTGTTAGATATGCTTGGATCAGCCTTTCATTTAGCCTGACCCAATTACCCAATGCAGTCGGTTTTGATTGCAGAAGAATACTACGATGGGTCATGGGAAGGATGAATTGGGGACTGAATACGAAGTCCGGAAAATTGTTGCTCTGCAGACGATTCGGGAGAGGGCTGTGGGCACTGTGGAGTATAGCTGCTATCTGTTGGATGGTATACTTGGCTGGGCAGGTTCTCGTGGATGTTTGGACTATGTTTATCCTCAACAAGCCCTTACTTGGGGATGATGAGATCAAATGGGGATTTGGGCAGGTTATAGCCATGTCCCTGTTAGTTACTCCAATATATGGGATGTTTCTTGACTGCGTGGGTATGTATATACTTTTCAAATTATATGCCTTTCATTAAATCTGGTTACAGCAAAGTAGCTCTGCACCTCAAGGCTCTTCTTTGGATAGTTCTCTTACTAATGAAATAGCTCTTTCTTAGCCTTTTACAAAAATTATCCCATGTACCCTATTGCTATACCCCCCGAAATGAAGCCAGAAAAGCCTTCCACACCCCCTCCTGGAACACTGGGGGGGCTAGGGCAATCGCACCCGAGCTACAAAAGAATACCAACCTGGAGAGTACACCCCAGCTATGCATTCTCAGTTGCCCATCAAAGCAAGTTGCCGAACCCCAAAGAAGCACAACTACGTTTGACGGAGGCTAGGAATGGAAATTGGATTGAGAAGGATTGGGGATATCGATAAGGTTAGTATATTTACAGGTACCTGCACTCCTGCAGGGCCCGCTAGCTACCATGTCACCATTGATGTTCCTAAAACTTACCTGTGCCTAGACAAGCCTATATGAAATTCTGATCGATCTTCGAGTTTTTTGGAGCGTAGTCTCTCGACCGAAAGCTGCATGGAAACTACCTATCAAGAGTTTTTACGTGTATTTTATCGGAGATCTGCAGCAATTGTTACTTGATAGCTACATTAAACTAGATGTTTGACTGCACTTTTCTTATGCGGTTATTATGCATATGGGTTTTCTGGTATGTATCTAGATTTTGATAGATAATTGTCACATTCAAAGGGAGTTTGATCGATGTATCCGCTGTTTCCATGTATTAATCATCATTTTCAGACTTAGCACATACTAAGTATAGGCTCCCGTTTGTGTAGCAAAACGCCGTAATATTATTGCAGAGAGCGGGGAGAATATTCTCCCAGTGTTTGTACCCAATCCTATTTCCATAATAGCCTACTAACGTTATAGCCATGTTTGGCAGTGTCGCCCGAGTATTGATATATATATTGTATGGTTGATATCATACTAAAGGATGACATTATCTAGATCACTCGAGGTTGGTTGCACTAGGTAACTTCATGACTTCCTTAGTACCTATAGGCGCTAGCTGGTTGTAGGAGCCCATAATGAAATCCTCCCCATTTAGGTAATGACTACTTTATCTGGGTAAGCTGAGGCTCTTGGTAAGGTTAGAATGTATAATCGAGCGTACGGAGGGACTATAAGCTTGCAGTAAACACTAGCTCGCACGATTGCTGCCCCCGCCAGATACCCCACAATTGTACAACACGCACCAGCGGGCAGGGCAATCTAGACCAGGTTTTGGATCAGGCTTTAGAGCTGTTATAAGAATAATGGCCGTTGTAGTACGTGGGGTGTACTGTGATTTCTAGCGCTCAAATAAATTGCACAATTTATGCTACTTACCCTAAGTATGTACTGATGAAGTACTTTGTACCTTGTGTGCCATATCATGTATGTAGTCTGGTTGCACTGCCCCATGTACGGTACTGTGCGTCTGTCTATACGGAGTACTATAGCTCCGATTTCCGTGGATGACACGCGTTGAGTATACCCAATAAGCCTGTACGGTACCATTCAGGCTGCATGCGAGCGATTAATTGGATAACAGTCTTTCAGCGAATCGACTTCCACCAACGGCCCCTCACATTCCTTTATCTTGGCATTAAGTAGACTGACCTACGGCATGCGGTGTCGTCGTAAGCACACAGGGGCTGATATTTAAAGAGCAGTCATCTTCCTTTTCGGACATCACGGTGTTAAATTTCACGCGTAATCCCGAAAGACTCATTTCCCGATAAATTCGAAACCAGCAAAAGAGAATGTCCAGTTCAAGGGTAATAATTATTGGAAGCGGTATGTAGAGAGGATATTCCAGAACACGGGGCGTAGTGGCAAGTCCCAGATACAACGAGGCTAATAGATCTACCTCTCTTGATCATGGGTGTAGGTTTCTCTGGACTCGCTGCAGCAAGGACGTACGCACACCCGGTGCCTGAGCTACGGAAATACCCATACTAACGAAAACATAGGTATATGAAAGTTGACCCTTCAATCAACTTGACAATTTTAGAAGCAGAGTCTAGTGTTGGGGGTACATGGTGCAGAGATCGTGTCTACCCTACACTGACAGCGCAGCTACCAGTTGGGGCATATGAATACCCAGATTTTCCACTTATTCCAGAAGGACGATCTGAGAACGCTGGAACATATGGAAACATGATACCTAGTCAGATGCTCTGTGAATATTTCGAGAATTTTGCGAGGAATGGGGGGATCTTTGAGAAGATACATTTCAATACCAAGGTCATAGAGGTCAAAAAGCTTGGGACTACCGAAGACCCTCATGGATGGGAGATTTATGTACAAAATGGCAAACGAGGCGCCGATGGAACCCCCGATTATACTTGCGATAAGTTGATTGTCGCCACCGGCCAGACGAGTGAAGAACTTATACCCAGCATTACGGGGATCGAGACAACATCTCTACCAGTGATTCATTCCAAATATTTAGGGAAGAGTTACGAGAAGGTAGCGGCAAATACTTCCAAAATCACTGTATATGGGGGGGGCAAATCCGCACTTGATGCTGTTTATATGGGTGTTAAGTTAGGGAAAAAGGTGGATTGGGTTATCCGCCCTGATGAGGTTGGTACTGGTCTCGCCTATTTTGCTCCTGCCATGGCACTGGGCCAAAATTCATACAACTTTATATCAAGTCGGTTTGCAGGGAAACAACACCCATCACTCCTAGGCCTTGCAACAGATAATGGATGGTATAAATTCTACCACAGTGGAGCCAGCGCAATAGGATATTGGTTCCATGGGTTTTACTGGAAGTTTATGAGCAAGTACCTATGGAATTTAATGGGATACAGTAGATCCGAGAATGGCAAAAAATTGGTACCAATCATCAAACCTGAGGACGGCCTGTATGTTCATCAATACCTACACTCTCGAGAGAAACGAAGGTTCTGACATCTCTTGTAGGTGCTGGTGGCTCAACAAAGCCCCCGGAGTCGTTACACGGCCAGAGCTCATAGAGTGGATCCACAAGGGACATCTCATTACTGTCCATCGCGCAACTATCACATCCATCTCCTCTAACTCTGTTGAGTTGGTTTCGGCACCATCGTCTGGTCTTGTCCCATCTGTCTTACAAAGTGATGCATTGATATTGTGTACGGGTTATGAGCCTTTTGCACCCATCTTCTCGCACTCTTCAATTCTAACAGCATCCTTGGGTCTCCCTACCCCACTCGCATCTGTTCCACCTCAGGTTGCTGAGAAATGGGCACCTCTCACTGCAGCTGCTGAGGATAGAATATCAATGCTGTTTCCCCGATTAGCATCGCCCCCACTAATTAAGGTAGCGCCCCGTAAGACCAGTCCCTGCAGGCTATACCGATCCTGTGTACCTACGGAATATATCCGGGATAATGACCGGACCCTAGTTTTCGTTGGGGTGGCCGTCGTAGCCGATATGGGGACGCTCAGTCAATTATCGGCTCTGTGGGCAGTAGCATGGTTATCAGGAAAACTGAAGCCACTGGAAAATCAAACAATGGAGGATATTGAAAGACAGGTAGCTGAACAAAGTATTTGGCCAGCCCGGCGATATTTGAACGCAGGAATTGCTCTCCCAACACTCTATGCCTTTGAGACTATACCGGTATGTATATACTGGGTGGAAAAGATATAGCCTCTACCGGTTTCTGTATTGAATAGCTCTACTAACGCAATGGCATGATATCTAGGTTTTTGATACAATCATGAAGGACTTAGGCCTCAACCCATATCGAAAGGGGGGATGGTGGGGTGAGCTTTTCCAACCATATCGACCAAGAGACTATAAAGGTGTCGTCGAGGAGTGGATGTCTAAGGAAGGTCTTCTCGCGACACAAAGGGTGTACTAAGTACAACCTATACATTTGATCCACTCTCTTAGATATACCTACTTATGCTTGCTTGCCATATTCATGCAGCAAGCAGACTAAATTCATGTTTGTCCCACGTTCGTGAGAGGTTGCCTTTAAAGAGTCGTTTCCCGAGCATCGTATTCTCCAAAACATACTACCTACCTGTATTATGTATGTGGGATCGATCCCCTCGAAGTATAAGCATAAGTCCTGAGCAACTTATCTATAGGCTCTCAAAAACTGAAGTAAAATTGATAAATAATGCTATGATGCATGCTAACAAATGCGACTAGGCCTAACCTAAGCTTATAAGTGGCCCCTGATTGTTGCCTCCTCCACATGCACACACGTGCCAGCAAAGAATATGTAAGCTGGCGCCTATCGTCTTAAACCTCACGGAATTGAGCGGAATCTCACACAGGTATATTATACGTATAGGCACATTACATCCCCGTATCCCGTATCGATTGGTAATACCGGTATCCCTTACGCCGGTGCCACAGGCCTAAGGGTAAATTCTGCCAGGCAAAAAAAACCACTTCTGCCATAGTTCAGTTTCTCTATCAGCCAGAATCCCACTAAAGATTTGTATCAAAGCTTAAGCCTGATACTCTGTGAGTATTTCTTTCGATTCTGAGCTCTATAGGACTTCAGGAGAGTTACCAACAGGTATTATGGAGGCGTGATATCAGTGTTTCCTTGATACCAAAAAAGTGCTTACTAATGCATGGCAGAATTGGTCATGTGCAATTGCTAACCAGTGGCTTCAGACTGGACAGAGTGCAGGAGTCTTCTCACCCGTCCCCATGCATCTCTCCCTTACAATACCGGACGAGCCATGTCTGAGTCCTGAATAATCCACCCTTTAGGCCTAATGTGACTCGAGATACAGTCTGGTTCAGAAAGTGTCTGGGACGCATAAACTAGGCTGAGCTGCAAGGCTGGGCACAGCTATTTGACGGTGCCAACCAGACAAGGGCTAGGCCCTCGTCCTGCCTGCTCAGTGGTCGGCTATGTTGTCCATATGCACACTGGCCTGCCAGCCTAGTTTTATGTGTCCCGGACACTTTGTGAACCAGACTGTACCTATTTGGGGGGGTGATCGGGTCTACTGGACTGGTCAGCCGTTAGCGCCATTTTTTATACCGGAATTCTTGCTATAGCGCTACTCCCATCCGTTATAGCAAGAGTTGACTGTAATATCGATATCCAACTTAACCAAACGCAGGGTCGGTAAACCTTAAACTTTATTTGCGACAGCTTGTCGAACCGATTAGGTAGTTCGAGTATGCATGCGCATGCATGTGGCATGGTACTTGACGCAACCCTCTGCTAATTATATTTACACCGGTGTTTCATTGGGTAAAAAGCCATGCTTGGGTCCCCTGCACCCTACCTCGAAGTACCGGTTTGCTGATCACATCAGACCTACGGGCGTTTAAGTACGGGCAGTTGAAACAACTGCCAGATTCAGAAAGGGAAAGTATCGTGAAAATCTTTTCCAAAACATGGTGTTGAGGATCATTGATACTGTAAAGTAGATACTCATCATCCTAAATGTCAATTCGGATTAATTCCGAAAGACCTGAAACAACTACTCTCCGATGGTCCACATATTTATTTTGCACGTTTACGGTACATCACGGATATGATGACAGGAACACGGGGTATTTAGGTTTAGTCTGGGTTGCACAGAGCGTCTGCTCATCGGCTAAAGTGTTGCTCACAAACAACTTTCAACGACTATACCGAGACTACACTGTACACATTTGCCTTATTCCTCAGGTAATAAATGGCCCTGCTTCCGCTCTTTGGAGCAGAACATTCTCCCTCCATTCATCATCACTACGGCTAGCTGGGCTGCTGTTCTCATTCTTTTCCTTTCTATTAAAAATCTTTGAGATACACTCTCGCATACATTCCTTTACCGACTTCCTTAAGCTCTCTGGAAAAATATAAAGGTCTTCTGAGGATTTGATAAAGCAAACACGTGATAATCTGACACACAAGCAATTGACCAACGGAATATCAACGAAATGCATAAAACAACGACGTTTTTTATTGTGGGATCTTTCCTCCCCGCAGCCTTAGCTCACAGTAAGTTATGAACCCAATAGATAGCCTCCCGAGTGAGAAAATAAAACTTGGTTAAGGCGGAAATACTAACAGTTCATTTATGATCACTTCAGTCGGCATGTGGCATCCTTCTGTCTATGGTTTCAACGGTGACGGTTATAGCATTGTCGAGCCTCTCTCTGACAAGAGTTTCGATCAATGGTGGATGCACGGCCAGAAAGACAACAAACCACAAGATGGCGCTGTCTTTGAACTCCCTGCAGGTGGACAGGTCACTGTCGAGCTTGCATGCAACAAACAATATACTTCCTTTGGTAACGAAGGGGGTGGAAACAACCCCTGCCCACCAGATACCCCCTCTATGCATGCTGGGAACCCTGTCAAGGACTCCCAGCTACGTGGGTGCGGTTTGGCAATTGCATACAAGAGTGACATCAATGAGGCTCAACCCGAGGAGTTCACTGTGTTTAGTGTGAACCAGAACTGTGTCAAGGACAAAAACACGGTTTTCCAGGTTCCAGCAGGGATGCCAGCTTGCCCAGGGGATAAATGTATTTGTGCTTGGCTCTGGCAAGGGCAAGATAGTGCAAACGAAATGGTGAGTACAAACCAGTTCAGTCAACTCTAATTTTAAGTGCTAACTAATGGCATCCAGTATATGAACGGCTTTGACTGCAAGATCACCAGCCCTGGGAACAAAGTTCTTGCTAAACCGCAAGTCCCAGTAGAATGCAGGGACGGGAACAACTGTAACTTGGGTGCGATGCAACCAATGTACTGGGCCAACCAGGAGCATCAAAATGTCAAATTCTCGGGTGATTATGAGAGGAAACCCGCTTATAACGACAAGTGGGGTTTCAAAGATGGCGCTCAAGACATCTTCGAGGCAGGGACGGAACAACCCCCAGCTCTACCAGACCAACCCACACCAGAGCAGCCACTCCAGCCATCGCCAACAGGCACACCAGAGGTGCCCGAAGGTTGCCCGGCGCCTGTAACAGTCACAGTGACTGTTTCGAAGCGCAAGAGGCCTACTCCCCGCCCAAAATGGTAATTACAGTATCACAGGATGCTTTACGTCTAGGTGGATGTGCGAGAGTTATAAGCAGAAGTCTTATATGTAAATATTCCAGGGCGTTGTACAATATTAATCATATGCGAGACTTGGTAGCTGGTCTACTATATCTCAATTGTAGCTTTATACATATCTTAATTGCAAGTGTTGCAACTTCTAGGACTCTTGTCCTGGTCAACAATGACAAGATCTTATGATACAACGTATTGCGAATCATTTATACTTGAACATATGTATATTAGGACATATACATGGAACCGGTTGTGCAATAAATAATAACGATAATACACCAGCTACAGCTAGAGACTTATGCGCACGCTCAGCTAGCCATGAGATCAGATCTAGAGGAAGCCCTTCAGATCCTAATAGTGAAAGTAGATTTTTCAAAGCAGGAATAGAGCAAATGCTGTCTGTTGCCTGTAGCTTAGGCCGCAATTAGGATACTCTACATATACCCAGATACATACTGAAATACCTTATGTATCACTACATTGGCACCCAACCAGACTACATTGGCACTGCGGTGCAATTACTGTAATTGGGCCGCTACATGCATATACGAATGGATAGATATACAGTCACATAAAGAAAGTCTTCTGCATTGGCAGAAGTCTTGGCATAATGTCAACAGTGGCTCTCGTGTGAAAATATTAAAAATCAAAGCTGCTAGATAAATACATGAAATACATCTTAGATTCAAGAAACAGGTCTATAGTCTCTTCTCTGATTTTTGCACGTAGGTACGGTACCCTGGGTAGGCACAGTTGCTCGCAGACTTAAAGTCATTTCAAAAATGCACAAATGGCGCTAGTTGTATGAGGAATAGTGCAGAAGATTTTTTTATGGCACTGTAAGTACCGGATCCATTAAAGATGGTGAACATCACATTATTCGGAGCTACACATGGTGCTTGAAACTTAACCGGAGTCATTTATGTTTCTTCAGCTAAGTAGCAGCTGTCTGCTTGCCATGCGCCAGCTTAGTAGCCTGATTATCCTAGAGCACACGGATGCAAACGGGGGCTGGACTAGGTACTCAAGTATACTCACGGTAATCTACCATCGACTACGCCCACTGAAGGTAGAGTACATAGGCTGGGCTCCGGGTAACGAAAGTCCAGACTCGGAAACCATAGGGGGCATATATAATCATTAACTCCGAGATACTATATATAATAAAATATAAACGAAAGTGACAGGCTAAAGGAATCTTTCTTCTTCCTAACTCAAAAGGGAACTACACCTTCTCCTTCTCCACCGATTCAGCGAGCTTCCGCACCGCGATATTTTGAATTTCGCGTCCTTCTGCATTCATCTCCTCCTCTTTCGCGTTCAGAGACCTGAAACATGACCAAAACAACAAGCCTGTAATGACAGTTGCCACCGCAAGCCCTGTATAAGCCCATACCAGCTTTGGATGCTTAGAAGTTGGACTGACTGCGATTCCAAGAGCGCTTCCACCCGCATTGGTCAACAAGTATAACGCCATAATGAAACTCTTCATTGAAGCTGGTGCCTTGGTGTATGCATACTCAAGACCAGTAACACTTGCAAGAATCTCAGCAATACCCATCAGAGCGTATACAGGCGTCTGTATCGCTACATGCACGTCGTTTGGTGTGTTTCCATCAAGACAACCACGTGGATGATCGTAACATGGTCCAGTTTCGTAAATCTTCTTCTGGAGAATAGCGGCGTACGCCATTGATGCTGCTGCGAAGAAGAATCCGAATGTCATACGTGTGATAGGCCTGAACCTGACCTTGAGGCGGCGGAGGAGTGGATACACGCCCTTGTCCATGATTGGGATGAAGATAATAATGGTGAGTGCGCCTGTATTGAAAATGACATCGTTTGGCACTCCGTGGGTGTTCATGTCCCCGGCCATACTGATGAAGTTACTGGACATCTGACCATAACAGACCCAAAAGATAGGATAGAAAAGGAAGACCTTGCACGCAACAAGTGCCCGGCGAAGCTCATCGACGAAACCCTCGTCCCAGGTTATCTTGTGTTTAGGGCCCCCTGAGAGAGTCTGTTGAACCGATGGTTTGGCCATATCAAGCTTTCCACCACTTGTAAGCGCAATCCACCACGCCTTGAAAGCCTGCAAGATGACAGATCCTTGTGGTGGTGTGATGATGTAGTATTTTCGGCCAACGGCCAGGGTAAAGATTCCAACGAAGAACATGCAGAAGGGGAGGAGGTAAGCCGCCCAAAAGGCAACATACTTCTCCAAGTACACTGTTGCGATACCGGAAAGTGACCCAAAGTTGATGCACCAATAGAACATCTGCAAGCAGACAGTCAGTGTAGGACCGGCCTAAAGCGGGAAAATCTTGATACATACCATGTAAATACGCTGAATTGTAACATCGGGATCAACAATGACTCGTTGACCACTCTTTAATACCCTCACAAATGCTCCTCGACTTCGGTATTGTTCTGCAATCAATGGAGAGACATTCGACTTGATACCGCCAGATCCTAGCCCAATGATAAGGATTGAAGCAATGAAGCCTCCATATGCATGACCGCTAACAATCGAAGACGGAATACTTGTTGTCACCAGGACCAGCAAGCCAATAACATATATCATAGCGAACAGCATAATGGTATTGTATCGTCCCATGTACTGATCTGCCACCACAGCACCAATGAGGGGACTGCAGTAACACCAAAAGTTCCAGAAATACTGTAAACTTGTAGCTGTGCTTTGCCCCAGCCCTAACGCTCCTGGTAGCAAAGGATCATTGAGATCATTTTGCATGTAATTCTGAAATGGTGCAGAGAGACCATAGTACGCAAATCGTTCGGTCATCTCCACAACTGCGACGAGGAAACCGCCAATTGGGATTTTGTCCGCGACACGCCGTAACGTAGCTAGGTCTTCGTCCGTGGGTTCCTCGCCATCCAATCCAACAACGGTGTTAGATTTGTTCGATTTAATGCCCGCTGCAAGTCCCTTTTCGCCGATGTGGCTGAAATCTGGGGTTGCTGGTTCTAGAGACCTAGGTGTTCCATAAATGGGGAGCCCGTGAGTTCTGAGAGAATTATGTCAGTTACCATTACTGAGAGGCATCGAGGAGGAAATACATACTGAGAAGGATCCTCTGGATGGTGATGGTGCGCCATCCTTATATACAAGGATTGCACTTCTTGATTCCTAGAGTTTTTTGTGTCTGGAAGTCGTACGCTTGCCAGCTAAGGCCCAGCTACTTGTTGAGGGAGAGGGATCAACAGGTGACTGACCTAAGTATTTAGGTGAAGAAGAAAAGCTTCAATTAGCGGGATAGAATAAAGGAGTGATATCTCTGCTATAGTGGAATTTCCAATGATCGTAGATAAGTAGCAGAGTCAAATGAATGACTGCTGAGGGAGTGGGCAAGTGGAAACCCCACAGAGAAATGGTGTATTATAGAAACCTACCTGCAGCTAACAGCCAGACGAATAAGTAGGGAAAAGTGGCGAACAAGACAAATATGGTGCAATTAGGTTTACTTTATCTCGAATTCGACACGTGAGCAAGAGTAGTCTGGTTGTGCCGAAGAAGCGTGAATTTCAGATGGGCTGTCAGACAGCTATAGTCCTGGTTAGATCTCGCGACATCACTTAAGTACTCGTCTGAGGCACCAGATCATGATCATGAGCAAGCTCTTATCACCTCTAGTCTGGCTTGCACTGTTTATCCAGTATCACGGACAAGCCAATTCTCTCCCCTCACAATCAAATTCGGAATGTGCAAATGTCGACTGACCATAGCCAATAGGTAGATATACAGCATCGATGCATGCGATCAGCGCCACAATGATTTACATCAGAAACCGTTGCGCCGTGTGGTGTGGGGGAGCGACTAGACTACTTAGTGCTAGTTCAATTCGCAACTTACGAGCGTCTCAGCTGCAAAAAACGTTACACCACAATGCAACCAACGGTTATCTCCAAGCTAGTGGTGTGCGAGTCTAAATAAACACCAATCATGTGCCAATCTTTTCGCTCCTATCTATGTATGCTTTCATCGAAAGTGTACACAGCCTAAACCTATAACAGAAATACCTAGCTATATCTCGCCGTAAGAGCTGGATACGGTATCTGGTTAATGGCTGGTGTGGTAGCATACCGGGAAAACTGGTGAATAAGACTCCTTGTCTGTATCTTTGCTCTTTTCCTTTTGTAGTAGCAGCGTTACTACTTGTGGGCAGATTGGCGTCCTTGGCTTGGATTTTGACTTATTCTACAGTTATGATTCAGATACAGACAAGGAGATCAGTTTTCCCGGTACTTACACTATGATACCTGTTAACTCTCAACAGTTTCCTTGAATACCACCAGAAATTTTTGCTGCTCCTCATCCCGCGAGTGTTCAATGGTTCAAAGAAATAACTGAGTTGTGACTACTTCCATCATTGCCATGACTTCTTGGGGGGGGGGGAGTGGCAGCTGAATACTATGCACGCTCACCACGACCTCCCCACACCCCGCACTGCTTCGACGCCTTAATTGGATAAATTAAATGCTTTTGCATTCATCTAAGCACTTCGAATTCGCAATTGATCTGCTCACATACCCAGGCGAAAGTTACACGGGTTATCTATTATAAAGTATATGGATGCTCAATCAAGCAGGTGTTCAGGAGGTATTCTTCGTGAGTTAAGTGTAGTTATGGATACCGGTTCTCTGACATCGGTACTGGCATGCACCTAGGCCAACCTTGCTTGAAAGGGCGATATATCAATATCGGAATTGGGGCGGGCCGCAGTGATACTAGCTTGTCCGCCAACAAAAAAATAGTAGTTCCGAGCCTGCATTCATTCCCGGCACGACTCTTTTTTTCCCACCCTCTCGCGATTTAAATACTTAAATACCTACTGAAGAGAGCATTCAACAGCATTGGGCTACTGGTAGTGGCGCGCCAGTTTAGGAAAAACCCCAGTACTATACTGAAGAGGAATAAAAACGATATGTAATTAGGGGAGAACTGAAACGCGGAACTATTGGTTGTGTTATACTCTGGAGAGATTAGATAGCTACCCTTCCTAAAGTATATACGAAAATATCTTATCGTCATAAGTAGCGGTTTATGTAGTGAGTGAGAGGGTTATGAGCGTAGGTATGAGATCACGGTGATAAGAATAGGCTTTTAGATAGAGCTTGTCGTTGATAACGTATGTCTGAACTGTGTATCTTTGATAATGATGATCTCAAGTCTGTCTGTCCTCGGCTGAGGTTTATCCTCAAGCCTTAGCGTGTGAATCAGGGTGCGTTACCGCCAAGAACCCTTGGTGAGTTGGCATTCTTATAGTGCACCATTAGAAATAAAACCCAACAAGGACCACTTATGTTTAAACTCACTAAAATCTTTTATCTTAATGAAAGCTACCCAATCAAAAGGAACAATGCACTGGGAGCTGTAGAAAGTCAGGGAAGGCAGGCATATGCTCTTGTAATAAAAGTTTGTATGGAGAAGGTACCTACTATGCAACACCTTATGAGATTTTCTGTAGACCCAGTAAGACAAATTAAGAACCCAGGAAATTTTAGACAGTCTCTACTAAGATGCACCAGGCATGCTCTTGCGGAAAGTAATTCATGGTGCTATATTTCTCACATTGTCACAAAGCAGGGCAGTTTTGGTGCAAAACGGTCATCGTGCATCACTTACCGACTGAAGCGAGTGCTTGGCATTCCTACAACACGTGACTTACTACCGAGCCAAGGTCGACCAAACAACTTCACAAAATACTGAAGTCTGGTTCTGGTAATTATGATAAGGTGTGAATCCTTACATAGGTAGTCTTGTAAATCCTGACAGTACCTGGTATATCTTTATATTAGCTGCTGCGTATATATGTAGTTTGGTTACAGACTTAGTCAATCTCATATGCTCAGGTCGTCAGGCGACACCAACCGAATTCTCTACGGGAGGGTTGTGCAACCAGACTCCAACCAGTACAACCGAATAGTACCGGTATCGGAGCAGATCCGAATCTGACTAGAGCTTCGTATAGAAACCAGACTAGTACATATAAGCCGTCGGCAATTAGCAACACTCCCTTGCTGCTGATAAACACCCAACCTCCTCAGTTATACTCACTTCACTTCGACACTCATTTACAATCTGTCAATTCAGTCATTTTAAGCAAGTTATCCTTAACACTCTTCCTTTCCAATGACCAAAAACTACGGAACAGCTTCAGTCACTTCTAGATCTTCCTTTGGACGAGCCAGCGCCAGATTAGTTGAGGTCAGAAACATGGCCACTGTTGATGACACCCTTGCGACCAAGGGTGAGGCACCAGCCCTCGAACAGGCTACCGGAACGCCTGAAGGACAACAGCGGAAGTGTCGACACGCGTCAGAATATACCCAGCCATTCTTAGACTTCATCAATGAGAACCCCACAGTTTTTCACACCGTTGAGTACTTCGAGAGCAAGTTACATAAAGCCGGATACATCAAGCTCAGCGAGCGGGAAAATTGGACTACGGGGAAGGTGAAACTCGAACGTGGGGGCAAGTATTTTGTCAGTAGAAACGGAAGCAGTCTAATTGCTTTCGTGGTTGGGGAGAAGTACAAGGTTGGAGACAATGGAGTTGGGATGGTAGTTGGTCATATTGATGCTCTTACAGCTCGAGGTAAACCCACCCCACATATTTCTGGAGGGGGATGCTGACCCAAGAAACGAAATACAGTTAAACCAGTGTCAAAGAAGGCGAGTGTACAAGGCTACACAATGTTAGGCGTCGCACCTTACGCCGGAGCACTGAACAACACATGGTTTGATCGGGATTTGGGAATCGGAGGGAAGGTTATTGTCAAACAGTCTGACGGAAAGATTGCGTCGAGGCTTGTGAAGTTGGGCTGGCCCAGTAAGTACTTGTCCAGCACAATTTTGACAGCAAGGACGAGGCTGACGATTTTCGCAGTTGCAAGGATTCCAACCCTAGCTCCACACTTCGGTCAGCCATCATATGGACCCTTCAATAAGGAAACGCAAATGGTACCTGTGATTGGTATAGAGGGTCCTTTAGAAGAACAACACGCTCTGGAGGAGCACATGAAGGCTCATGGTGCTAATGCCGACACTTTTGTGGCAACACAACCTCCAAAACTAGTCCAGTTAATAGCGACAGAGCTCGGTGTATCCGATTACTCCACCATCTTGAATTGGGAGTTGGAGCTTTTCGATACACAGCCGGGTGTTACTGGTGGAATGAGCAAGGAATTTATTTTCGCGCCTCGGGTCGATGACAAGCTATGTTCATGGGCTGCTGTTGAAGGTCTAGTGGAGGCAACAGATCTGGCAGCAAAAGGCGGATCAATTGCTCTCGTAGGTTTATTTGATGATGAGGAGATTGGAAGCAGATTGAGACAGGGTGCAGCAGGCAACTTCCTTCCAGGGGTCGTGGAAAGGATTGTGGACACTTTTGCCGGAAATGGACAGGGTAGAAGTGTAAGAAATTCTCCCAGCTACGTTAAAGGTTCCTGCTAACTTTGTACTTTCAATAGAATTTACTAGCCCAGACCTATGCGAACAGCTTCCTACTCTCTGCAGATGTCACTCACGCTGTCAACCCCAATGTGGGACCAAACAATCCGCCTCTATGAATCCTCGCTGACATGGTATTTTAGTTCGTCTCCGTCTACCTTACCGACCATATGCCAAAGCTGAATGTCGGTATCACCATTGCCGCTGATAGCAATGGACATATGACCACAGACTCGATCTCTACCGCCTTCCTCGCTGAAGTTGCAAGGAAATGTGACTCCGAGTTGCAGGTTTTCCAGATTCGTAATGATTCCCGATCAGGAGGAACGGTTGGGCCGATGCTCAGTAGTGCTATGGGGGTCAGGGCTATTGACGCAGGTCTGCCCCAGCTCAGTATGCATAGCATCAGAGCTACGACTGGTGCCCTTGATCCTGGTCTAGGAACAAAGTTGTTTCGTGGATTTTTGGAGCTATGGGAGGAGGTTGATACAGAGTTCCGGGAATAATCTCTCCGCAAACATGTTGTTTAGCTCCTCGAATTTAGATCTAGATGCATAGTATTAACAGCGAGTGTACATCAGAATGTTTAATAAACCTAGGTAGTCTGTAAAGCTTGCTTTGGTTAGAACGCCATATTCATACATGAATTTATTCATCCTATCCCCGTAGTAGCATTGTAAGTGCTTGTGATACCTGTACTTGTGTTCTAGTGAGCCATTAAGCCGCTATTCGATCTACATCTCCCCAACCAGACTAGAAACCTCCCCAAATCACATCACCAGTTAGATATCACATATTTTACGGAGGTATTCTATCGACCTCTTCTGACATAGGTAGGAAACTACCGAACCTTTTCAGGCCTAAAGATGGAAGGTTTGGGGTAACGCTCCACTTTCCCGATTGGGCTCTAGCATCTGAGATAAGAGCTCGGGCTTTTCCCTTTAGACTTTTCTCTTTCTCTTCAGCACACAAGATTACAAGGAAGAGATATACTTTTATCCCCTCTACACACTGAGCACATCGTCATTCATACACACTGAGAATTCATAACCTTCTAAAAAAGGAAAATGGATTCTCGGGGCTCGGCAAATTAAAGTGTAACTATAAATTAATTCGCAAATCGGACCTACCAATGATATAAAACCTGCAATTCATCAGGAAATGAGTTTTGAGCCATACGACAAGAGTGGAAGGTTTGGGGTAACGCTCCACTTACCTCATCCGTTCCTAGCGGACAAGACCTCACATTATGAGGATGATCAGAGATAAGAGCATCCGAGAGATAAAGATATACTTTGCCCCACACATCACCCACGCACTGTGACTTCATAACCTTCTCAAAAGAGTTTTTGGATCCTATACTCATCATATTAAGCTATCACATCAAGTTATGAACGTCTCATATTTAAGACTACTGTACACTAATGCCACTACTAGGAGGTATGCGGCGGTCCATCGGTAAATTGCCCCGCGCATGCCCCACCTTAACTCCGCACCATCCCCAACTCTCACCATTATTAAACCCTCACAGCCTACGTGCCATTTCTACCATTCTCACAAACCCTTGTGGGCCTTCTCCGGACAACAAAAGTACAATCTTACACACTCGAGCTACATCTAACCCATTGCACCTCACCCAACACACCCAACAACGTCGCACAATGTCTTACACCCCCCGTGATGGTGATCCGGTCCTCCCCTTGTTCTCGCTCAAGGGAAAGACCGCTATGGTCACGGGTGCCGGTGCTGGGATTGGTTATGCCGTCGCAGACTGCTTTGCTGAAGCTGGTGCTGATGTCATAATATGGTATAACTCGAACCCTAAGGCACATGAGGCAGCGGAGGAGATTGTAAAGCGATGGGGTGTGAAATGCAAGGCCTTTAAGGTGGACGTGACAGACCAGCAGGCTGTCGAGAGTGCTGTAAAAGAACAGGTCGAGGGCGAACTGGGGGGGAGGTTGGATATTTTTGTGGCAAATGCTGGTATTCCATGGACCAAGGGAGCGATTTTGGACGTTGGCCAAGAAGGGGTACGTTACAATTTCTCATTTAGTTCGTTGGACATCCTGGAACTGACGTTTGCCTTCCCGGTATTCGGGAGTTGTGTTGGGCGCATAGGTTGAGCACTACAAGAGGGTTGTTGCAACCGATCTTGACAGCGTCTATTACTCCGCTCTGGCAGCTGGAAAATACTTCAAGAAGCAAGGTAGTGGTTCCTTCATCGCCACAGCGAGCATGTCTGGACATATCGTGAACATTCCACAAATGCAAACCGCATACAATGCCGTCAAGGCAGGGGTCATTCACTACTGCAGAGGCCTTGCGGTAGAGTGGGCAGGATTTGCCAGGGTGAACAGCATCAGTCCAGGTAGGTTTGGCTCTTAAGCGGGGGAAACGAGCGTGATTGTGAGCCTCGGCTCTAATTCAACCGTATCACCGGCATTCCCTAAGCTGGAGAAAAATATGTTAATATATGCGGCATTGCACAGGCTATATCGCAACAGAGATCTCCACTTTTGTTCCTGAGGATACAAAAAAGATTTGGAGGGAGTTAACACCGCTGAAGCGTGAGGGTCTTGCGAATGAGCTCAAAGGAGCGTACTTGTACCTTGCGAGTGACGCTAGTACATTTACCACCGGAAGTGATATCAGGGTTGATGGGTAAGCTAGGAAAGATCCTAAGCCTTGTCGATCATAGAGCATGATTTGCTGACCATTTTAGTGGATATTGTTTGCCATAAAGTCACGGTTATTAGCAGGATAAGGTAATCAATGTAGGACATCAGGCCTCGAGCGGGAGTATTATGATAAATGTCGTCCTATATAGCGAGAATCTAGGTTTTGTCACCTCAGGGAATTCTAATAACAGATGAACCGCCCCACACGTTGATCTTTGGGCAAGCCCCGCATGTAGTTCACGTGAGTAGATCTATTTGTGTGCTTATATTGAAATGCCTAATGAGAGTCGTGAGCTGATCGGCCGCTACATGCAAGTACTCTCTCTCCACACCCCGATACCCGCCCCCCCCCCCGCCCC
>Ga0307511_10001824_pt1 | contig 22398 bp, 21 predicted proteins | sample 13_EM_MG_FD_200266 | JGI IMG/M metagenome (GOLD analysis project Ga0307511, IMG submission 200266) | Populus trichocarpa ectomycorrhiza microbial communities from riparian zone in the Pacific Northwest, United States - 13_EM | ecosystem: Host-associated > Plants > Roots > Unclassified | place... | reverse complement strand
AGGAGGGGGATGGCGAGGACGAGATGTGCTATGGGATTGGTAGAGAAGTGAGGCAGGGAACACAGACTTGTGACTTGTGGATGGTGAGGGAGAAATCAGTTGAGGGTAGGGAGGTGAAAGTGGCTGGGGAGCCTGGGGGGGGTGGAAGGCGATTATAAGCCCAACCTTGGGGCCCAAAGAGATGAAGAATGCTATGCCTCTGTTCTCTATTGAGAGGCCGTCCTCATTTGGCGAGACTACATACAACCCGTGCACGCGGCCACAGTCCGTCTTGTCCCATCACACCGCAACGTCGGAAAAACGGGGCCTGGGTTGGCTGGACTACTGGGCTGGTGCAACTGGGGGAGGGGTGCGAGGCTGGAGGCATGGGAGGGGAATGAGGCTTGACAAAACGGAACTCACCTTCCTCGATCTGTGCGTGCCTCGTCGTATCTCAAGTGGCTTCCCTGTCACTGCTACTGCTGCTCAGTCTCAATAACACGGTCGAAACGGGGAAACAAAACAACAGCCCCAATGCAGCCGCGAAAACGCAAAAAGAAACCAAACAAAAAAGGACCCTGCTGCATACAGGATTTGAAGAAAAAAATAAAATAAAAAATGTAAAAATATTAGTGAGGTATTGCAGGGGCACGTTGCGTAGTCTTCGGGCTGGTGTCTCACACTGCTTGTGTGCTTGCTCCGTCGTCGGTCTTTTATCTATTTTGTCGTTTACCTCGTGCCCCCAGACATCCCTCGTGAAGCGGGTGACTTGTTTGGTTAAAGCAGAATGGGCTGACTTGCTCTTTTCAGACATCAGCGCAGAGCGTAAAACCCCAAGGTGAGGGCAGCCACGATTGTACGGGGACGTACGTAGAACGTAAAAAATACAAGGTGCCGGGGTGGGGGGGGTTCCACGATGAAGGGTGTACCGACAGATCTAGAGCCGTGTAGCGAGTAAAGGAGGAGTGAGGCCCAGGAGAGTTGAACCAAATCTTCTTTCTTACCACTCATGTGAGAACCCTGTGCAAGGCATGAAATCGTGAAGGTCCTGTGCCCCCCGCCCTCGCCTCACGCCTCCCACCCGCTCCCCACCCGCCCCAAAGAGAAAGTATCGGTAAATAAAAACTGCCGTTGGGATGGTAACCATAGAGAAACTGCGAGCGAGGTAAAAATGGCCAGGTGATCAACGTGGTCGCAAGGGGCTTAGTCTGAAGTTTGTGAGAGGTACGTACTTTGTAACGACTCACAAGAGGTGAAGTGTGTTTACAGATAATTGCAAAAACATCGCAGTGAGGCCCACTGTGGGCATGCACTACTTCACAGGGCAGTAGCTGAAACGTGACTACATCTTCCAGCTTGTTGTTGAATAAATCCGTGACACTCTCGTCGTCACGTTGGCATATTGTACTCCGTATCCGTGGGCCAGCAGCTACTTGTATCAATGAGGGAGATGAACGTGGAATATGGAAGTAGTGTACGTGGAGTACCTGCCAGGTGCGAGCTTGAGGTACACCTAGAGCACGCTACATTGCTTGGATTGGGCCAGAAGACATATGCATACATGAATACACCGACTTTAATCCATCCCATCACCTATTTCCCCCCAATAAAAATGCGAATTCAGGGAATGTTTACATCATATTACATGGAATCTTCCCTCCTACACCAAACTTGACTTGACCGGCATACACTTGCGCCAGTGCGTGAGCAGACAGAACCCTTGTGGTAGCTAGCCCCACACCACAACCAGTACGAACGTTAACGTTAGGATACCATGCTTCAGCACAAGCATACACTTACATACATATCATGGGACATCACCTGGTTCAATTAAACTGCCCAGAAAGGAAGCCATCCTTGAGGTAGGGGAGAAAAAGAAAAATAAGGCCCATGTACTTGTATGTACATACATGTACTCAATCCAGACATGGATCTAGGATCAGATTGTGGCCGTGGCCAGGCCAGACTATGTTCAGGCCACAAAGATCGAAAGCGATATGTTGAATATCACTAGTCTTGTACAGGAATATCGCCATATCCCTACGCCTAATCGGCCATCGACCCTCTCTCACATCATCGAGGTTCTCATGCTAGCCTCGCATCCTTCCGTGCTGCCCCTCCTTGCCCGCATATGCTTCGCAGCTGTACTGAGCCGAGACAAATTGGCAAGGAGCAGCCTTTCCTGCAAAGCTACCAAGCCGATACTCTAATACAGGAGTGGAAGGCAAAAGCAACCTCAGATCAACAAGGCGAGCGCATATCCCCATTGGTCGACGGGGTGCCTCGCATCGGAACAATCAGCATAGATCTGCTAAGCGCCGCCGCTTGTCAACGTTGATCACTCGATCCCTCATTTGTAAGATGTCGTCTGGAACTCTTGCTCTCTTTGCTGGTCCCATTCTGCCGCCTCGGTAAACAGAAGGGAGCAGTCGTTGAGGATCGGAAGTCGCACTTACAAGTAGCTATTTAGTCTCAGTAAGTCGACGTAATTCTTCGGATTACTTACGCCCAGCAAAGCCCAAGCCGCTCAGGTGTCTCATACCCCTCATCTCCTGGCGAAGATCTACTTACCCGCCAAATTCTGGCCAAGGAAAATCGCAAGGTCAATGCATATAACGTGTGGCTGTGAGGTGACCACGCGAAGCCTTGGTACTTGAACCACAAAACGTGATACCCATCCAGAAGATATCGATATTAAGTACCTCCACCATACTCCAGTCTGAACCTCAGGTGTGAGCGATCTTTGATACCGTGGTTGTTTAAATCATGGCCGCTACTGTCAGCAAGCGGGTTACATTCCTATACCTGGGGAGCTTGATCGACTGCCCAGGAGCTGAAATCCTGCTTCCGCCACTGTACTGGAACTGAAAAACTGCCGGTGGAACCAGTAGGAGTGAGCCTGCACACATTTTTAGCTCTCTTCCGGTCTTGATACCCAATTAAGAGAAGGGGTACTGCATGCATATGCACTTCAATCTTGCCACGAGGCAGGGTACGGAATTGGGTCGCTTCCCTTGCGCCACTTTCACCAGCACGTGCCAACTAGACTGCACCAGCACAGCACCACTGGAGAGGTGCAATTACAAACATGGATCTGATCCCAAAACGTGGAAGTACGAGAAATTGTGCAACCAGACTAGACGGAAGCCAGTTTTCAGCAAATAACCTCAGTGAAAGCAACCTTGATGTCATCCGCAACGACGGCCTGGCCTACTGTCCCTGGTATGAGACTACACTGTTTCTTATTGTGGTTCAAGGATAATTTAGATTGACCGAACCAGGTGAATGAATCACGAGGCAGGTTTCTACTATAAGACGTTGTTTTAAGCTGAGATATATATATGAGGCTTGAATACTTAATTTAGCAATGGCAGAGAAACCAAAATGTTTCTCCTTTCTGTTCTGACCGCTTAGTACCGAAATGTAGATCGGCTAACCTCATTACTATCGCCCTCCAACGCAAAAAATAATATAAAACTCCATTCAACCACCACCTTCCTCAATAATCTACCTTAGAGACAAACAGACAAAATGCAGGCGCCATCTGGACTAGCAACTTCTTGAAACAATGACACCTCTTTGTACAACCTTAGAGATACTTCTCAGCTACAGAGCTAGAGCTACCTAGAGAACTATATTCGCAACCTTACTGAAGGATATAAAACAAAATTATCAATTGATATTGTAATCTGAATGTAGGCTAATTTATTCCACTGATTGTAGGGTCTACTGCGTATATTCAAGATCGAGATGGCATATTATCAGCCCAAATGTACCGACGTTAGCCTGACAAACTGACCTAATGTATGCCAGTGGTAACACCACCTCTTCGTTCGCCACTTCTAACCAATCCCTGAGCGGTTGCGGCTGTTGCTGGTACCTGTCCTCAACTGAGGATCAACTACCTGGATAGGGTCTAGGAGGAAGGAAGTATGCTTAATTAACCACGCTTCGTGTGGGTAACTGAGGGATGTTAGTACATACTAAAACGCAAGCCTCCCGTGTTTGGTGCTGGGGTCCGCTCGAGCTGATCGCTTCTGGCATCATCGCCATGCTCTTCCATTCTGACCCGGATCGCGGCCCCCCAAAACCATGGGGCCTCTCCGTAACTTGAGCCATGGACTTGGGTACTGGAACAGCCTGGTTATTGGAGGGTGATGAGACTGCTTCACTTTAAGAAAACCATTGTTTATTATCCCTACATTATACCAAACGGTTTTCCTCACAAGCACATGGTACCCTGCCTTCAGCCAGACTTCCACTCACATATACCTTTGCTGTAGTATACTTTTGCTGTTGAGTAAACGATTAAAGAAGTCCCTAAATCATAATCCTCTGATCTTACATCATCTTTACTGGGTGTGGTTTCGGAACAGCGACAAGATATACCTACAAGGAGCCGTGAAATCTCCGGTCAGCTTGGCGTCTACGGACTCGCTCGGAAAGTCGTGAGAATTTGGCGGGGGGTAACATTTGCAGTTATGATGAATTTATATAAATAAGTCTGGCATCGCCGTATGTCAAGAATGTATTTCGTTTCTTCACGACAGACATCTATCAATAAACCATCACACTCGCTTTTCTGCTTTTCGGTAGCTTTCAATCCTTCTCTAGAGATTACCCTCATTTGCAAAGACCATAACTACTATATCCGCTGGTCGGTGTAATATCTTCCACCACATATAATGAAATTACTTGCTGTTACAGTCACTGCTTTGGCAATTCTGCCTGGGCCCTCTTATGGATTTTTGAGGGGCGTTAATATTGGAGCAGTGAGTATTCATTCTCGACTAGCTTTCAAGAGCTATCACTGATTGAAACCTTTTTAGTGGCTGGTGCTTGAGAAATGGATGGAAGCGAAGCCTTTCGAAGGTCTTAACGCACAGGACGAGTATAGTTTATCGCAAGAGCTCGGAAAGGATGCTGCGAAGACGAGACTTGAGGAGCACTGGAAATCATTTTTCATCGAGAAGGACGTCGAGGAGTTGAAGGCTGCAGGAATAAATACGTATGTTCATATTTCGATACCATGCCCGATAGCATCTTAATTTGGCTCCCTATAGACTTCGAATCCCAATCGGATATTGGGCTTTTGAGAACTTCGCTGAGGGGACCCCTTACGTGAAGGGCGCAGAGGCGCATCTGGACAATGCTATTGGCTGGGCCCGTAAGAATGGGATGAAGGTCTGGGTTGACCTTCATGGTGCCCCTGGGAGCCAAAACGGTAAGCAATGCGAATTCTGAAGTTTTTCTTAAAACAGCCTTTAATGATATGATACTTTAGGATTCGACAACTCTGGTCAATCTGGCGTGGTAGACTGGCAGAAGGGTGACAACATACAAAAGACATTTGAAGTTCTGAAGGTTATGGGCAAGAAGTATGGCGCTCAAGAATATGCCGATGTCGTCCATGCGATTCAACTTATCAATGAACCTATATCGTGGGGAAACAACAAGTTTGATGTAACCTATCAGTTCGCTATAGACGCATACTGGAAGGTCGAGGAATTGACCGCAAATAAGGGTATGCAAATCATCATGCACGACGCCTTCACCCCTTTGACCTCATGGGCTGGTCTTCCTGAAAGGACGAGCTCCAGAAACACCAATGGGTCTACCAACAAGGTCGGCATAGACGCCCATCTCTATCAGGTCTGTATGCCAACATTTCTGAGTACGATCTCAATACTAACGTAGTTTAGGTATTCGTTGATGCGGATAAGAAACTTAACCAAGACGAGCACGCAGCCAAAGCATGTGGATGGGGAAACATGCTTGGGACATCTAACAAAATCATGCCCACCTATGTCGGAGAATGGACTGCTGCTTCTGATATATGCGCCTACCCAGATGGTCACACTGAGCCTGGCCACACTTGTAACGTTAATGGTTGCCAGTGCCAGTCGAATGTGGACTCGGCCCAGTGGAAAGAGCCAATGATTAGGGCCGTGAGGAAATACATGGAAGCACAGCTTGACGCTTTTGAGAAGAACACAGATGGGTTCTTCTTCTGGGCATGGAAAGCCCCCGGCGCTTGGAACTTCATGAATGGTGTTAAGCAGGGGTGGATTCCTCAGCCTTTGAGCGATAGGTTGTTCCCTGGCCAGTGCGGCCATCCAAGCCCATCCACAAGAAGGACAAAGAGGTATACGTTGGGGATGAAGGAGTTGGCTTAATTAATTTGTACCCATATACCTTAACCTTTGATTCATGTATAGCGATACGCTGCCTCCTGCTAGAATAAACAACATCTAGTGCACACTACCTAGGTAGCTTCCTCTGGGTGTACAGTAGCTAGAAACATCTTTCATTACGCAGGACGAATATAACCTATTGAATTCTTCAGCGTTTGTTATCCAGCCTGGTTTTGATCATAATGGATGCTCTTGAAAGAAAGTAATGATACTCTTATATGTCATGCCAATCACATTCTGTGTTGAGGTCGCTTAGTCACAGCTCCCCAACTTCACGTGAGAGCTTATCCACATCAACCCCACCAAAGCTGCGTTGAACATCCATCCATCTGTTTACCTTGGTTGATTGCTACCTTCCTTTCTATTTTGCCACAGACCTTTTTATGAAGATGTATGACTACAACCCTGAGCTCGTTGCACAGTTGACAGAGCTGGGGCTTGGGCAACAGGAGGCTATCGATTGTCTGAGGGTATGCTGGACTATACACACACCTTCTGGATAGGTGCAAGACTTGGTGCTGACAATTGCCATCGCAGGCCTCAGTTAACGATGTTGATAAAGCGGCAGATCTATACTTCAGTGGTGGCCTGCCGGAGGTTGTTATCCACTAAAATCCCCAAAGGCGAGGCAAAGTACACGAGTTATTGACAGGGGAGCTACAGTGGCAGCGAAACAATAAATGGGACGAGGGGGCCTTTCACAGCGATCGCTACGACGGGTCCCTAGAACCCTTGACCGGATGGGGGCCCCAGAATATAAACGTGAACAACCCGCCTCGTACGTCTACTAGATCTGCTGAGTTCAGTCATCTCTCGCTACCTATGATGCGATATCTTGAAATGCAAGATACTTCACGGATGGGGACACCAAGTGGTATTGGTGGAGAAGACCATCAGCGCCTGCTGGGAGGTGGTTCTGGTGATGATGATAATATGTTTGGGCACGACTCTGAGAGGGCGACCGCTTACTCCTCGTCTCATTCGAATGCAGATTATTCGGTCCAAGGTGCGGATGTCTTGACAACGGAAGTACTTGGAGGACCACCGCCGTCGAGTCCGATGAACCCAGAGTTGGATTCTGTTGGTACGAATCGTGGGTAATCTTTGGAATTCTGAAAAAGTAGCTGCTGGTTGGTGGAAGGGGGGGTAAGGGGCGTAGCGAATACTAAGCGAGGGGCTATTTAGGGGACATCGCCAGGGCCATACAAATGTCACTTAACGACAAATATAATTACGACTATCCGGCGTGGGGGGATCAAGAAACTGGGATAACGGGCACCCATTCAACGCCTACGGCACCGACTTTTGGGCCAGCTACACGACCTACCTACGATCCATCGCAATGGGCTCTTACCACCATTCCCGCAACACGCGAGATCTATATAGATCCTGCGCATCCTAGCGATCGGCAAAGGAAGGAGGGAGAACCGGCTTTTTTCAAGCCATCCTCTGATGGTTTTCATCTTGGGCCTGCTCTTGCTATATTCCACTCAATACCAGCTGCTCGTGAAGCACTACTTGCCCCACAGTATGTGATTGATGATTATGGTTACAATGAACATTGGTGGAGTGGAGAGAAGATAGAAGGGTCTCGGATAACAAATATAGTTGACCATGAGGGTACAGAGGAGATGATGGCAGAACCAGAGCCTAGTGAGGTGGTACTTGAGGTGCAGAGGTTGATGGCTTTCCTAGACAGGACTATGCGTGGGTATGGGAGTGTGGACAGCTTAGCCAGAATGCAAGACGTTTATGAGCACCTACAAGGAGGCAAGCGGGACCCCTGGTCAGGTTGATGATATGGAAGGTATATCTAACCAATTGACAGACCAGGTTCCGTCTTTCTTCAAGAAATGGTCGGCCGATATCAATCAGCTTTCCAGTTTAGATGGCAAGGGCGACCCAACCCCATTTACCTCTACCGCGGTTTCAGGCGAGCCCTATAAGCCGGAGAGCTTCCAGGTTCTCACGATCCCTCCTGTATCCAATGACCGTGCTAATGCACCGTTTTTCACTATCTATTCTGCCATTGACCGAACGCTCTGGTCCGACCAGGATGGGGACGTATTCCTCGACCCCATTGCGGATGTATTTTGCATTTCTATGACTCGAGAAACGTCTGACCTCCCTGGGCTCGGGCTCGATATACCAGTTGATTTGTACATGGGTAGATATACTGCTCCGTTTGTGGATCTGGTCAGGGGAATGAAATTGGAGAAGGAGAAGATAAGGAACGAAATTAAGGATTTGGAGAAGAGAGAGGAGAAACTTCTTCATTGCAGGAGCAGTAAGGCGGTGGTGGATATATCAACGGTCGAGACTACCAGGCTTTTTGAGGCTGCGATTGAGCATATTGAGTATTTGAGATTATCCCCAGGTGAATCCAAGGATGAGGAGAGTGATGATGTGGTAATGGAAACACAGGCGGAAAAGCCCGAGGAGTTTTCGTTGATGAGTACAGACCTTAAGGGGATTCTTGATAGACTTAAAGCTAGGCTAGAACGTACGTATAATGGATTCCGCCCCCCCTTACTCGCCGTGGCGTGTGACTTACATCAAGTGTGATGACAGAGCTTGCTACATCTAAGGAAAAGGCCCGCAAGACCCTTCATGAGCTCACTACAGCCTTTACATCTCCTGAAGCCACCCCTGAATCAGCACCCCCACTGAAGAAACATTCCCTCCGAGGTGTTTTTATCGATTTATCAACAACCTTTATCAAGGTGCAGAGGGAAACAGAGGAACGAGCTATCACTGACGAATGGTGGTGTCTGACCTACCCACTGCAATGGGAGGCGAATGCAAATACTGCAGCGTATAAAGTGATGAAAGTGACTGAGAAGGAAGTGCTCGATGCTGTGAAATATACTGGAGATGGGAAGGTGCTCCTGGTATATGCTACAGAGGAAGCCATGCAGCCAAGGGAAAGCTCCGGAAAGCTCCCAGAAGCGCTGAAGGTTTGTAATCCTTTTCTTGAGGCATCCTCTCTCGGGGAGTTCAGGGTAGCACTAACAATGCAATTTTTTTCTAGACCTTCGTTGAACAAGACAACGTTGCGTTTATGCATGAGCTCGAATCCGCTGGTGACAAGGGTAAGCGAAAGCGTAGTAACTGGTGGGACAATAACAACAAATCCGCCAACCCCTCCAACCCTCGCATCTCTACCGAAGGCCACGATACCATGATGGACGACAACGGCGGTACCGGCTTCCACCAACCGCCAACTTCTCCCACAGGATTCACGGACGTAGCCGGCTCCCCCATTGCCTCCTCCTCGGGTCCTCCGCAAAAAAAAAGCTCAACAGGGGAGTGGTCCAATCTAGGCGCGCGAGACGAGTCTACGGGAGAACTTATAGAGGATCACGATTCGCTGCTTACCGGAGGTAGTACGGATAATGCGTGGGCGCTTGGGGAGCCAGCTGTAACTGGGCGAGGGTGGGAGGGGGTGACGCAGGTAAATACTGATGGGGATGGCGAGGAGAGGATGTATGATGGGAATTTAGTGGCGACAAGTATGGGGTCGTTTCAGCCGGAGGAGATCGGGTTTGAGCAAATAGGCGATGAGGATGAGGATATGAGGGATTCGCAGCATGTGGTGTTTGTGGAGGGGAGTGGAGAGCAGGATGGGAGTAGTGCGGTGGCTGACGCGGTATGGGGGGTTTTCTTGGACGAAAGTAAATCAAGATAATATTTACTGTGTAGTGTTAGCTTTAGGTAGCCGGTGGAGTCAGGAGTACTTAGTAGCTTCTTGTTGAAGTCATATCAATACTACCAATTAATCTTGTATGCGCTGTAACGGCAGTTTTTTTATGTCGCTTGAGAGAATGCGCATGTCATTTATATTTTTCTCCATAACTAAAGGAAGTCACGTGATTAACATCGTGCGTTACCCTCAATAATGGTTGCCATGTGGCTACCTCATAACGCGCATCTAAATAAACACCAATACAAACATAGTCAAAATCTCACCAGAAGTGTGTAAACATTTCCATATTGTCCCAAGTAAAAAGTAAGTAAAGCCATAGCGTACAGTATCAAGAGCCAAACCAAACAGTGATATCCATCAAACCCACAACCCTAAGTAACCGGCAAGAAGCAACCCTATAGTAGCATGAGCAAACAATAAAAGAGACGCCAGTAGCCGATCCGGTCCAGTATCCGTGTAATAGTAAGCCATTCTTCCATCCCAGAAAACCTTAGCAAACTGGGCAAGTGGAAGAAAAGAAAGAAAGTAACCGTAACATGAAACAGTAATAAGGTATAAGGAACAAATCTTTTTAACCTCCTCCCTCTGTGCCTTATTAAAGGAAATTATCAGAGGACCGTAGTAGTGGAAAATGGGAGGCAGTAGCAGTGGTAAGAAAAAGCAAATATTGTAGGTTATTGTGCATCAGCAGAGGAAGCTGTGTGGTGCACTCGTCGACACCTAGAAAATAGGCTCATCCTTGGGAATTGGTGCCTTTGCTGCACCGAATAAGCTGGAACTCTCCGTCGAGGACTTCTGGTTCTCCTTCTCCTTTTCTGCGGCGGCTTGGGCGAATGCTTGGTTGAGGAGGCGGGGCTTAGTCCTGGATTTCATGTTAGCAGTTGAATCTGGGGACTCGGGAATGGGAAGGAGGTACATACTTCCCAAACGCCCTCTGCTTCTGCTGTTGTAGCTTCTTACTACACGGGCTCATCATACTATCAGTTGGGCTAGCCAAGCACGAAAGTTCCCTAGGTTCACCCCACAGTTCGTTAGCATGATTATCCAAGCCCAGAAACCCACTTATTTAAAATTCAAGTGAGGGGGAGGGGAGGGAGAAAGAAGACCGTTTGGTAGGAGGGCCATTCGGATCCACGGGAGAAAGAACTGACTTCTCGGCGAGCTTCTGCTGCAATAGTTGCCGCTGGAGATCAAGATTTGCTTGAGCCTTGACTGGGTTTGGTGTTGCTTGAGAAGCTGTGAGCTGGGCAATCTCAGCGGCTTGCGTTGCTTGGATGTGGGCAAGGTGTTGTTGATGCTGAGCAAGTTCAAATTGGAGTTGGTCCTCGGCGGTGGTGATGGGGAATGATGGGGCGGAGCTTGTTGAAGCTGAAGAAGACATTTCAGACGATGTGTACTTGATTGTTTGGGTGGTATAGAGGCAAGGCTACTTTGGTCTCGGGGTTGCTTGCTTGAAGTATCCGTGTAGCTGAGACCAGGTCCGGATTGTGTGCACGGAATGAAGAGTATTGATAAAGAGAGGATGCTGTGAAAGCTACTGTAGACAAGCTCAAGAGCAATAAGCTAAGTACTTGCTTCTAGAAAAAGCTGAAGATGATGCAGATCCACTTATGAGTTAGAAGTATTCACTAGCGTGGGTGGCGCCTGCAATGCAGCGATCAGGAGGCGATTCCTAGGAAGGTATAGTCTTAACAAGTACAATAGCAACGTGATAAAATTACGATAGAATATCATTACTTTGAAGTGAGCGCATAAAAACATGGAGCAAGTATGTCGAAGCCGTGACTTCCTTGGTCCTCTGATCGAACCTTACATTCCCAACTATGAACCCCAGATCCTTAACTATACCAAGCACTCTCACAAGTCCGCCCTGCTTACTACCCCAATAGCAGAGCCAGGGCATTACCGGTAGGCAACCCAATCCAACCTTCCGTAGAAAACTAGCAAGCCTCAGCCTAATAAAAAAGAGACAACCACATTCCTACTCCGGCCAATTCCATATCTAACGATCCTTGGGTTTCTCTCCTTTGCCTTCATCTCCTCCTCCTCCTCTCCTTCACCGGCCGGCCAGAGTGGAAGATATTTCGCCCGATGGTGAGACGAAAGCAAGGGGGTCTAGATGTTGACTATAGGCTAGATGGGGAACACGCTTGTAGTGATTATAAGAAACCCCCCGATTAGTGCCCAGTCCTGCCAGAATTTGGGAGAATAAGAAACTCTCGTTATAGGCGGGTTTCTTAAGTCCTTGCTTAACAATACATATAAAAATGCGAGTTTCTTATATACCCCATCATCTGGTGATTCCTATTTTGGGTAAGTGTATCCCTTCACATGGCCTGTTATAAGAAACTTCCGGTCGTAGGAAGTTCCTTATAACGAGAGTTCACTGTATTTGTGATTGCTGCCAGGCAAAGTCAGGACCACACAGAATAGCATTAATTGGTCGGGGTAGCTTAGGGGACTGTGGAGGTGCTTTCAGGCGGATTCAGCTAACTTGGCTATGGGAAGGGATGGGGTCACCTTTGTGGGGAACTAATTGGTGAGAAGTGGGTTCCATGGCTAGTCGCAAGGGAGGCTGGTGTCACTGGTTCAGGGAGATCGGGGATTCGGAGGCTAGGGGTATGCTTGCAGCCATTTTGAGGATATACATGCAAAGGTCTCTATAACCTGATGTGAACAGAAGAAAAATGTCGTTGTGCGGCGAAAGCTGACCAGGATCGATATACGGTAGCGGAGGATGTTCCTGTGCTGTGCGATTCAAAGCTCCCGTGTGCAACCTGATGTGAAATGCTGATATATTGCGGGGTGTTTCTATTGGGAGGGATACAAACCCACCTGATGTTAAAGGGAGAGAAATGTCGATAGAGTGAGGGGTGTTCCTGCCCGGAAGTATGCAAACTCTCATAGGCAACCTGATTGGACGTGGGGGGGATGCCAATATAGTGAGAGTGGTTGCTGTGAGGGGGGATATAAACTCCCATAGGTAATGGGCGATGTGAAGAGGAGAGAAAGGTCGATATAGTGATATGAGGGATAAAAATTCCCATAGGTAACCTGATGTGAACGGGAGAGAAATGACGTTGTCAGAGTGATAGATGATCATGATTAGGTTCGATATAGTGAGTGGTGTTACTGTGCTGAAGGGTGTAAACTGGAGGTTCTCTGAGCGATAGTGGATCAGGGTCCATCTAGTGGAAGGTGATCCTGTGGCCCAAAGACCAAAACTTATCATGCCAAAATTTAAGCCTGGGGCACATCTTTATGAGTATCAACCGTATAACTACAATAATGGGATGCCTCTTCTTCAATTCGTTGACGGGAAACCCATACCAGTATCAAATCCACAAGAACATATTTCCAATTTGCTTGGTCTGGATGCCGCTGCCTTTCACACTACCACTGTCACTGCACACCTCAAAGATGCAAAAGTAACACCTACACCATAGTCAATCAAGATATATCTTCGGAAATATACAGACTGGTATATTCAAAAGCAGAAACAGATCAATCCATCACTAGTTGCCAAAGGTTGGAGCATTATTGACATACGCATCATAACTACTCATGTAGTAGCAGAGTCGTGGGTACCGACAAGAGGGATACTATATGATTGGTAAAGCATTCCGAGTTGTCGATATTACTTTACCAGCCAAGGCAGCAAGTTTGTGATTGATCCTGCAGAGTATACTCTAGGTGATGGTGGAAAAGACCCGGCTACTACATAGGTTCTATAGATCTATTCGTATTAACAGTGATATGAGTAGAGTTCACATGGACGCTAGAGGACTGCGTATTTAACTTCATCAGCCGCCTGCCATTGCAGGCGCCACCCACGCTAGCGAATAACTACAATTGAGAGATTGGATGAAGGCCCAAGACGCCTAAATAAGTTATTGTAAACAAACATTTTTGGTTGCTATAGTACCTAAGTATGGCAACGGGGCGAAAGCTTATCTATAACCATAAGAATATGACGGGAGGACGCAATTCTATTTTTGCTATGTTTATTTACTCTTGAGTAGACATAGCGCTAGGTTGTAACAAATATTCAAGTCAAGCAGGCTATCTCTATATTCATACATGTATGTACGCCAGAATTTGATGACTCTGGGAGCACCAGAGGATGCTTTAGGAAAATAGCTAGCAAACTCTCATGCTGGCCCAATTCAATGCAAGTTTAGATATAAACAGTTACGAAACAAATAGACAACCGGAGCGAGCCAGCAACAAATAATTAAGTTCACCTCACACCACCCATTACTAGAAAAGTACCAAACTATCCTCGCCACATCTCCACTCTCCACTGCTGCCCGGTTCATGCAGCGAGCTCCCCAATGCAATAATATGTAAAGGGTGATATAAAGTCCCAGTAATACAATAAAATGCCGAAACACTCCCCATCCCCTCAATTGCCTCAAATTGCAATCGACTGCCTCTGCGTAGCGTGCACCCAAGCCTGACACCCACAAAACAGCAACGTCACAATATACAACACCACTGCTGAGAAAATCATATTCGCAACTGCTTTTCCGTCCTCGGGGTCATTTATTGAGCCCACCATACCTATCGACAAAGCCACATAAGAAGCCGTTAGTCCGTTGTCCAAATATAGTTAGATTAGATAGGTCACGGAAAAATGATGGCTCAGGGCGCCGTACTCTCATGACCCGTTCGAAACAAGGCACCGACAACAGACAAAATGACCTGAATGCGCCCGAGAAAGTCCGTATTAGCATCCATCCGTAGTGCAGTAGTTGATGGTTAAAGTAGATAGCTATCGCCGCCAGACTAAGCTATCATAGCTAAGCCTAGCCTATCCCAACGGCCGGGCAGGTGATGGGGTGCAAGCTCAAGAACGGGGCTGGGATCCAGAGGGGCCGTAGACGTACAATGGCAAAGATCGATGTAACGGTACATAGCCATGCGTTGCCTATAGCTCGCTCTGATGTTAGCTTATAGTTCCCGGCTCGCTAGTTAGTTGGAGGGACTGACCTGCGCTCACGAGAGGCTTCATCGTGTGAGGTGTCTAGGAGAAACTCCTAGAGATGAGTTATGATGTGTAGTGCTTCAGAAACAAGTATTGTTCTGTGCTGTGACTTATAGGTAGGCGAGCTCGCTCCCTTCGAATGTTTGTTTTGCTCTAAATTAGGTTTGATGTCGACGCCCTGCCAAGAGTCAGACGACTGCCAAGCTTCCGAGTCTCTTGGGATGACTACAAATATGTAGTCTGGTTGGCACAAGCTCTCGTAGAGAACAAATGATGGGTTTTCTTTTGCACAACGATGAGACTTGATCACTTGACACTGATATTATGCTATACAAGGAGATAGTAACATAGAGAACAAAAAAATCAAAGATGATGTCCACCTGAAAACCCAGGAAAATACTAAACTTGCCAACCCCATGCCCTTCTTTCATCCAAGTCGTTCGTATCATCCTCCAACCCGACCTGCCAGGTATACCCAGAATTCTCCGCCGCACGCCCAATCTATACCTTTTTCTCACAAGCAAATAGAAACCGCAATGGAAGTATTCAACACTAACCACCCAAACCAACCAATGACGCAAACCAAGACTAAGACTTCAGACACGGTAGCAGAGCCCAAATAAGACGAAAATGTGAGAGTAATACCGTTGTGTTAGGTAGATCAGATCCGTATGTATAGGAGATAAATGTTATGAATGCTGACGACTGAAGGAATAGCAATGACTAAAAAAATGACTAAAAAACTGATATAGACAGAAAAATTGAAATCGCCCTATCCAATGATGGAGGGTTGATGTATGCAAGTCGAATACACCCAGTGTATCCCCAGCATTGTTGATGAGGGTCGACAAGAAGGATGAAAATGACGGCTAAACGCATGCTCAAAAAGGGTATAAATGATGTATATAACCCACCTCAGATTTTGGGAATCACCGCAACTCTACAGATCTGACTGAAAAAAACCAAAAGAAAACCTGAATGAAAATCCGTACTCGCCCACCGCCCTAATCCATAAAATAGAAATAAAATGAGGAAAGGAAGAAATGAAACCCAAGATAAGAAATTCACGAAGCTATTTGATGCAAGAGATCACAGTGCTCACATATAGGAGCCAGCAGCCACCATTGTGGGGGTCGGCATGATGCTTGCCATGCCTACAGTCGTCATCGGCGGCATGTACCCATCTGCAGAGCCGTCTGAGCCGTCTTCCAAGGTATGTAGATTATCTTCCTCACCCTCAAGGTCCTCTTCTCCACTATAGTTACCATACTGTTCGCCAGAAACAGAGGCATCCCGCTCATGCGTCTTTCGGTGCTGGGCAAGATTATCGGACCGAGAAAAGGCCTTATTGCAATGATTGCAGATATAGGGTCGCTCCTGAGTGTGGGTTCGTACATGTCTATAAAATCAGTCAGAAAATCTTGCAGCAAACCATATTCAGGTGGGGAATACACACCTCTTTAAGTGCTCTAGTCTCTTAAACAGACGTCCACAAGAAGGAATTGGGCATGAATGTGACTTTTGCGGGTATGGGCCAAGCTCCATGGCAGTCGCGCTCTTGGCTCGCCGTACGAAGGGCCCAGGGCGCCTAAGAGGTGATCCTGTAATGCTATCATGCGGTGGTGAGAGGTCACAATTGGATATCTGCGTCATCGGACTCGTTTGTTGATGCTGAATCATGTGTGGTGCTGGGCTTCCCTCCATCATGGACAGAGGTGTACCATGTCGAGATGTCAAATCCACAATATCCTTTGCCATCAATTGTATCCCCATGTTATTCACCAGGGGAGGTGAGTCCAGTTCGCTGTGGTGTTCCGGTACAATAGGCGCAGTCCTTCTCAGCTGTTCACTTGGTCGGCGATTATGACCTGTGGCAGCATTTGTAGCATTCGTCAGAGCAGCGATTCCAGGTGGTATGGATGAGCGGCGGCGCCTTTGCTTGTATGTAGGAGAGCCCTCAATAACCGTATAAACACTGCTGCCATATCCGCCCCGTGCCGTTGTTGCAGAGTAGTTGCTGGCTGGCATAGGTAGGACGCCGTGTACTCCAGAATCCGGAATTGACTGATAAAGAGTACCATCATTGGAAAGATACTGTGGCTCTTGAATATGATGGAGGAGCTGGTGCGGAGGAGTAACTGGTTCATAGGAGATAGCTCGCCCGGTGCTGTAATCTTCAAGCTGTGACGAAGCGAATGACGGGGCTGGAGAATACTCAAGGTAAGATGGCATCGATACATGTCGTTGGTGCATGGGGCGGGCAAGGGGCAATCCAGCGCGGTCAAATGGGTATGCCATGATTTCCTCCTCTCGTTTCATTGCCATTGATGTAGGCACCTGGATCGCACTATATGCCCCCATCCCACTGAGATCCTCAGGTACGACAGACATTTGGTGAGGGATCATTGGTGGTGGCATTGAGTCCATAGCCCTTATTACTGGGGATGCAGATGTCGAAAATGGTGTGCCGGTATGAGCTGAGAAGGACGACGAGTTGGCCTGATTGGCCTTCGTGAGTTGCTCGAACAACGATTGTGAGGAGTCAAATTCAAATGAGAGTGCTGGCTCCTCCACAGCCACCGTCGTGGCTTCCTGCCCCATCTTTTCTCTCTTGAGGTCGCGCTCAAGTGCATCCAGAAAGAGGCGATCATGAGGTACGCTGTACCAGTAGAAGACCTTCTGTTTCTTCTGTGTGCGAATACAATTCTGCTTGTAGAGGAAATCCAGGAATGGACTCTTGGGCTCTTCCAATGTCGCATCGGTACCCGCTTTCAAATTTCTCAAGTCGGAGAAAATACCTTCCTCAAACTTCTTGGAGTTCTTCACCGGGCGACCAAAGGCTTGGAAACGGAATGACAAGCATCGTACAATGTCGGTTCCAGAAATGTGAAATAGGTTATTCCTGTAAAAGCGAAGTCAGTACTTGGCGTCGTTGAAGAGATGCGATAGTCCCACCATAGAACACAAGACACGTAGTCACCTGTCGGCAACAAGAATCTTCTGATGTATTGGTTGGGGGACCAGTCTACTGGTGCTGATATTAAGAAGTATTTCACTGGGGTTGGAAGTCAGCACAACCGTGCACTAATATATTATTTCACAGAATGACGTACAGTTATCGACTTGTTGGAGAGCACGTTGGGCGTTGTCAGGTAGAGCTTGTTGAGCTTCTGTGGAGAGCATGAAAGTCTCCGGCTTTTGACCCGTCATAGGGTGCTGTGTATACATCATATGCGCCATGGTTTATAAGGAGTTGTCGTGCCACGTTGGCCGACCGCTATAGTGATTAGAGTACGAAACGTTTCGTGTAGTGGGGAGGGTTATCGTCTGTATCGTATCTTCCAGGAATAGGCCGCAAAAAAAAAAAAATCACAAGTGGAGTGAACGTGAGGTGGATTTGAAGGGAATGAAGGGGGGAGGGTCCTGCCTCCGTTGTCTTGCGAAGAGAAAGGCCTGTCCCTTGATCGCGTAGACGTAAAAAATTAAAACAAAGAAACCTGTGGACTGAAGTACACAGGATCAGTGAGAAGCTGCTGAAGGAGAACTCTGGGACGAAGGGAGACGGAGGATGAAAGAGATGATGCACGGAGTTAATGAAGGGAATGGGGGCAAAAGTAAGAGGGAAGGGTTGGCGGTTAAGGGGGGGTACACGATTGGTGGGTGTGGGATAGCAAGGTAAGGCTGGGTCAGGATTGGTTAATCTTTTCGCACCCCAACTTTGACTTGTATTTCTCGGGCCCTTCTTATTTTGCTCGAGTAGCAACCTGCTTGGGTGCTGGAAACAACGATGCGTCAATGTTTATAAAGAGGAAATGCTTTGGGTTTATGGTATATCGGCCAACCAGTCGGTCTCGCTGAGCCAGCTGGTAAACCCTCTAAGTAAACCTCTACCTAAAGCGCCCTTGAGGGCAAAGACCCACGGGCAAACAATGGCAAGAAGCAGGCCCAGAGTAATAGATAAACCGAACTCGCGGGAACGGTAGAAATTGAGATGCGACTAGGATTGCGCTATCGACAAGACGGTGGTAATGCTCTGTTCTGTACTCTATGCCAATACAGAGCGTCGAGACTACAGAGTGTCCCGAGTTTGAGGTCGAAAAGGGGCAGTTGAAACGACAACGACTGCGAGAGCCTCTGTCAGAGAATCCTTTCCAACAAACTTGCAAGGAATACCTGACCAACGGACCTTGGGTATCCTTCTGGCTCTGGCTGTCGCAAGCCTCTCGAGGCTAAAGTCAATCTTGGGGGGATGTTCTTTTGTCCCTTCACTGTAGGCGGGCAACAAACTAGGGAGAGCAATAGATTGATCGTCTTGAAAGGCTGTAACCTGTGTTTCTGCTAGAAAATGAAACGCGCTTGTTCTTGTCGGGGTTGGCAATCCCCCTGATAATTCTCGCATCGGGATCTGATTCGTTTGCCAATAAGATCCATATTGACCACTAATAGTGCTATATTAGGGAAAATTATCGTATGCCAGCTCCTGGGGTGGCTTAGCGCATGGGACATCCATTGCAGATTGCATACAGTTGCCAAGTTGTTAGGAATTGTTACCAGCAACCCAGTTCCCCATCGCACAACTCTTGTGTTGTGGGACCATGGTTATTCACAAAAATGCAAGTGCCCGAGAATGAGGTCGTGAAAGTCCCCACTGCGTGGGCTTGCCTTCTCACGGCCTTATCGCTTCATATCCTGTTGAAAGAGGCTCTCCTTGAAAAATCAGAGTGGCCGCCATAATTAGGCTTGAGAATTCGTCCATTTCGCCAAAATGGAATAAGATATGAGGTGCCACAAGCCGATCTGTTATTCGTCCAAGAATAGCACCCACCATGTCCAGCTGGAAAACGCCCTGTTGTCGCCCTTTCATTGCCAGTACTAGTGACGACGCACGCAGCAGCACGCAGGACTCTTGCATGAGCTAGTGGCCTGCATGCTGTATCCGCACGCTGATTGGACGCGCTTTATCCAGTGCCGAGAGAACCCATGCACTGCCTCGAGTCACGCTGGCATGCGTAAACATCATAAGCACCTCCAACGCAGAGGTCTGCGAAATTGAAATCCACAAAATGTATGGTGTGATGACTATTCCTGACGAAATATCTGGCATAGATGTTTCTAAATTGGAATTGATCAGCCAGTATGCCTGACGTGCAAGCTTTGACTAAGTCCGTCAGCACACAATAAGGATGGCCACCGTTGACTACAAAAAAACAAAATAATTAATTTCACCTTCTTATTTGCTGGGTAGATGATCACCTTATGCTGAAGGGCATTTAACAACCACGTACATGTACCAACCAAACTAACAAAATAGTAACAGTCATTAGCATGCCATTCCTTGTCATAGTAGTCTACCGGTAGAGTTATGTTTTCGCACATCTGTGGGGGCCACAACGTGATGTGAGAAGGTCTAAGTATAAGCTCAATTAACGATTATACCATTATTCCAGAGTGCTTGACAGTATCGAAGTTCATGCTCACAGTAAAAGCCATCTGGATGCCAGTGGGAAGCGTTGGTAGGCAGCAAAGGGGCCCCTGTCAAAAATTGCGCGAGCCACCTTGAATGCTCCCACCACATCTCCCGTTGACCCATTGTCGTAAATTATCTCCCTATTGAGATAGCGAAGCCTTTTTTAAAAGGACCAACGACGCCAGGTCTAAGACTAGAGGCATAAGGTCCCGTAACGTTTGTCCATACGTCCGAAGTGACAATACAAATAGGCAACACGGAATAACCCTGGACTGCTTGCCTGCCAGATCCGACCTATGAAGTCTGTTGGTGCACAGGATTTCTTTGTTGCAGTAGCGCGGGAGTGTTTCATAGCCCCTGGTTTTCTACCCCACATATATTTGGCTGTCATTGTTGTTACAGTCGAAAGATTGCCCGTTGAACTTCCTTTCACATCATCGTGCACAGATCGTCCACGTTTCAGAAGTATTAAACCCCCTGTGTTGATATCTCGGAAAAATTCGTTTCGCAAGCGAGAACTGCCAGGGACCAAGCACCTGGCCTAATTCGTTGAAGTCATGCATTTATATCCGCGTCTCTTGATTGAACATGACTGTGTAAGCAATGCATCTCGATATGGGGTTAGAGTTGGGCTGCCATGCGTCCGGTGTAAATCCAGGACATTATGTGATTGCTTTTTCGTTCTAAGAAAAGTATTAGCACGGGTTTATTAGGTAGGCTGCTGTCACTTCAACAGGATCCTGCAGTAGATCACAGTGCAGATAATGAGTAGCCGAAGATGATAGTGCTGCTATCCATTACCCTGAACTCATTCACACCGCAACCAAGAGGATACTGGTTATCAGCCTCGCACTACGGGCTGCAACGAAATGCGATTTGTCGGCAGGGTGATCTTGTGCCCAGGCTCTATTGTCAGGGAGCTATATTGAGTTGTGAGGTATATGGTATATTGCCAAATTCGTGGCTTCAACATTAATGCCCGGACCTATAAGATTAGGCTTTGCGGACAGCTTTGTGTCTACATATAACGCGGCTCAAATCCTAGAGGCATAAAAGGATTAGAGGCGCCAGTCCCGGTGCTGCAGTTGACCTCATGCAGGCGATACAAGATTCAGATATATTTGCACATAGTTTGTTAGTGGTGATATCTAGGTACTTCGGACTTACGATAGCCATAATTTGAGATATAGTATAGAGCTCTGACTTATCAAGCTTGTGCAAAAATCTTGACATATTCAAGAAGAGGCCAGGGATGCAGGCGCGGCCCCTGTAAAGCTCACCAGTCATCTTCGTATCCCCCGCAGTGAGTGACTTCTCGGTCTGCGTCCTTCAGTGTTGTGTTGGTAATCCATTAGGCCAGCCCAGCCATGTGTTGGATTGCAAGTGGGATTTCTATAAAGGAATAGCCTTGTTGAGGAGACTCAGGTGAGTTTGGAATACCTCTAGGCTTGGCACAAACGACCAGCGAAATTTAAAGCCAGGCAACAGTCCCTATCATATTGCAGCCAGACTACCAATGATATACCCCGAGCCTATCGAACCTATCCTATCTAAATGTTTATGAGCCTATGTATTGCTAAAGGTAACACTTGCAGTAGAACTAGCCAGACTGCGAAAGAAATACAAGTGGGAGCGACTTAGTCTGGCGGGAGTGAGTCTAAATAAATTACATCACGGTATTCAATACCTACATATGCAGGTAGTCTGGTTGATATGCACCGAGCCAACCACTAGATATCCAGGCATGGCCTTGTAATTGCTGTGTCAGCAAAGCAAAACCTATGTACTGTATAGAGGCGTACAACAAAAGCCTTTGCACCTTCCTATTTAGGAATTCTAGGCTTGGCAGCATATGTGGATCAATGCAAGCATATTTCTGCGGTATACAGGGGAAATGCGCATAAACCTGGCATATGCATTCCGAACGTGGCAGCCTTGGCAACAGCATATGCGACATTGTTGGGCACTATTTACACGAATTAACTATTTAAGGTAGGTTATAGGCAATAGAGAAGGTACAATTCATCACTACATACCGAATGTGAATTACACTATTATTATCCGC
>Ga0307511_10001823_pt1 | contig 22398 bp, 25 predicted proteins | sample 13_EM_MG_FD_200266 | JGI IMG/M metagenome (GOLD analysis project Ga0307511, IMG submission 200266) | Populus trichocarpa ectomycorrhiza microbial communities from riparian zone in the Pacific Northwest, United States - 13_EM | ecosystem: Host-associated > Plants > Roots > Unclassified | place... | reverse complement strand
AAAGGTTATCTTACCTGCTTGAATGAACTGAGATGTCGCTGTCGTCGGGGTTGGGACTCCATCCATGGTTTAAATCCGTGGGCGTAAGGAACGGAACGTGGTTGCGGAGGAGGATGTCATTCCAAATGTTGTAAAGCCCCGATATAGAAGTTTTTTCCCATCCGCCAGTTTCGTAGACTGACGCGTCCTTCGCGCTAATCGGACTTAGTGACGTTCCTTTGCCACTTCAGTTCTCGCGTCTCAAGCCACCTTTTCTACTATGGTCGGTTCAATTGCTCTACATATCTCTCTCGCTACTGAACTGGTCGGTCCAGGGTCAAGCACCATCTGGTATGCCCGGGGAGGGCGGGGGATCCGGAAAGAAAGATCAGAAGGACCAACAGCCCCAGAAGAAGAAATGGGAGCCTCCTCTCCCCACTCGAGTCGGAAAGAAGAAGAAGCGTGGTCCGGATGCTGCCTCTAAACTTCCCCAGGTCTTCCCCACCACCCGCTGCAGACTCCGACTGTTGAAGCAAGAACGGATTAAGGACTACATGCTTATGGAGGAGGTCTTCATCCAGAACCAGGAACGCCTCAAACCGGAGAGTGCTCGGGAGGAGAAGAACGAGGAGGACAGAACGAAAGTCGATGACCTGCGTGGTACGCCAATGGCTGTCGGCACTCTGGAGGAAATCATCGACGACGACCACGCCATTATCAGTACGGCTTCTGGTCCGGAGTTCTACGTCTCGATCATGAGTTTCGTGGACAAGGACCTCCTTGAGCCTGGTTGTCAGGTGCTTCTGCATCATAAGAACCAGGCGGTCGTCGGCGTGCTACAGGACGATACGGATCCCATGGTCAGAATCATGAAACTCGACAAGGCACCAACGGAGAGCTATGCCGACGTTGGTGGTCTCGAGCAACAAATTCAGGAGATCAAGGTTCGTCGGTCATGGTTATACCACCAGCTCGTCTTCTGATAACTCAACCAGGAGTCCGTTGAGCTTCCTTTAACGCACCCCGAGTTATACGAAGAAATGGGCATCAAGCCACCGAAAGGTGTGATCTTGTATGGTGTCCCAGGCACCGGAAAGACACTACTTGCCAAGGCCGTCGCAAATCAGACATCTGCTACGTTCCTGCGCGTCGTGGGATCGGAGTTGATTCAGAAATACCTCGGTGACGGTCCAAAACTTGTTCGGGAACTATTCCGTGTGGCCGAGGAGCACGCACCGAGTATCGTCTTTATCGACGAAATCGATGCCATTGGTACCAAGCGGTATGTTTGCGTCCTCCTAGAACGTATTCGCTAGTCTGACGTTCCCCGGCCAGGTACGACTCGACATCGGGCGGTGAACGTGAAATTCAACGAACCATGTTGGAGCTGCTCAACCAACTCGATGGGTTCGACACACGAGGAGACGTCAAAGTTATCTTGGCCACGAATAAGATCGAGTCCCTGGACCCTGCTCTGATCCGACCAGGTCGCATTGACCGAAAGATCGAGTTCCCGCTCCCTGACGTTAAGACCAAGCGCCACATCTTCCGGTAGGTTCCCGGACTGTCGTACTTGCTGCGTTGTCGATTGACTCGTGGCTCGTCAGACTACATACGTCAAGAATGACCCTCGCGGAAGATGTTGATTTGGAGGAGTTTATCACTGCGAAGGATGACCTCTCCGGTGCAGACATCAAGGCTGTATGTACGGAGGCTGGTCTCTTGGCCCTGCGCGAGAGGCGAATGAGGGTAACGAAAGCCGACGTCTCTGCCGCCCGGGAGAAGGTGAGGTGCCTCGGACTCTTATCTTTGCTGCATGTTCACGATTCCTCCAGGTCTTATACAGAAAGAATGAGGGTGTCCCAGAGGGCTTATATTTGTAACTCTCTGCTGTTATTCTACACGATACATCTATTCCCCTTGTTGTGGGAGGTTGGGATTTCCCCAGACCTGACAGAAGCTGGAGGGATCGCAACGGACCCGGTGGATCTGCGCGGAAATGAGCTCCAAAAATCGGGACGCAATGGAGGACATCCTATTGGTTGCAAGGCATCATACATAGCTGGTCGGGCGCAGGAGCCTCCCAGTATGACTGGGCGAAATATCGATCGCGTCCGACTCGTGGAATTCCCGTCGCCAGCAAACTTTCTGGCAATTTCTGCGGGTCGGCCATTTCCGTGAGTCACGTGCGAACCAGGTCGGAGCGGTGCATGAGACTGGTGGGTCAGGGTGGGGCCGTTTCACCACAGACAGAGCCCTCCTAGCGAAGTCGGGGATATCGGGGTAGCCGGGGGGGAGCTAGAGAATCTCACATAGCCGTAGAGTATTCTCTCTCACAGTATATTTTCAAAGGCCATGTTCGCAGTCGCGTTTCGTCTCGCGTGCAGAGAATGGAGCCTGAGGTACGAGGGCCATGCGATCACCCACAACTCCTCGAAGCGGCCTTGCCCACTTGGAGATGCGACACTCGTTTCCTGGGGAGGCTCTTTTCATTGGATGACACCAGAATCGTTCCACTGAAAGTCACGTCCACCGAGGGGGTTGTGCGTCTATGTGTTTGGAATTGCATTCCCGGGAGTCAGTCTCAACGGATCACTTCTGCAGATCTTCACGCTGGCCGAAGGGGAGACGGCCGATCGAAAATCGACGGTTCCGCTGGGGTGGGGCTCGCCCAAAGACCAAGCCCAAGACACCCGAGACACTGCGCGCAGTTCGAACCAGTCTGTGAACGATCGAACACTACGATCCTAGCACAGCTGGCGGGAAACCCCAGACCTATTCCCGCGGCTATGGGACACCAAAGGGCCCAGGCGACAATGAAAGGCATGCTGTCATCGCGACGATCGAGCAACCGCAAAGCTCCACTTACGAGTCTCACGTTCCGTTCTCTTGGCGCTCGAAACTTGTCGGGCCTCGACGGTGGTTGCAACTGCCTGTCCGGCCCTCTCGATGGAGGTTTATAAAAGGCGGGTTCCCTTGTGTCCTCCACTTCAATTTCCCTCGCTATCACCCCCCTTCCCCAGCATCGAACATGACCACCTTCAAGAACGACCATAGCCCGGAACGTCGGTGTACTTGCCCCCCCAATATAGCTATAGAAGACAGTTGTGCCGTTCCGGTGATGACGCTTCTCGCGCAAAATTTGTTTGCTGGTGTGTGGCTCAATTCTTGCCTTCAATTTCGTCCTTACTAATGCGTCTGTAACTCCTGGATCTCCGCCGATAGCGATCGTGGGGGCGTCACATGGCTACAATCGCTCCCTCCAGTTCCTCCGGCACGTACTGTCTTCCAGAGGTGGACGAAAATCACTGTATGATCTCCCGATTGACCAAGCTGCCGGGGTTATAGATGTCCTAGAACAGGTGAGTGCGAAGCGGCGTAGTTACATTGCAACTAACGTCAACGAGGGTTCGCGGGAGGATTCTCCTCTGTGCGCCCACCACCAGAAGAGGTGTTCCATGGTACTTAGGAAGATGTGCCTTGAGCACGGGCGATTGCCATACTCGTGGATGATAAAAAGTGGATTGAGGCGGATCGGAGAACGCCCTTGTGGAAAAGGCGCCACCGCCGACGTGTGGCGTGGCGTGTACAAGGGTTCCAAGGTGGCGATCAAGGCGTTGCGGGTCAACTCGACGGACCCTGACTTGGAAAAGGTGCGACCACCCGTTCCGTCCTTTTTGGAGAAAACCCGGCGTGTGCTGATGAGGGCGGGACAGAAATTTTGTTGCGAAGTGGTTCTGTGGAAACAGTTCAAACACCCAAACCTCCTACCGTTGGTTGGGGTGGAAAAGTCACCATCAACCATGACGATGATTTCCGAGTGGATGGAGCATGGTACTATCGCGGACTTTGTCATCGCGTGTCCTGGAACAAATCGGCTCAAACTGGTGAGCGCTTTGCCCACTCACGGCCTTACGCGAACACTCACTGACGTTGATTTTTAGTTGGCGGATGTTGCTCGTGGGTTGAAATACCTCCACGACTGGCCGTCCGTGCACGCGGACCTGAAAAGCGTAAGTCGGACCTCTGAGCATCTCATCTGATCCCAATCTGACAACGTGAAGTGCAACATCCTGATAGATAGTAATCAAGCTGCGCGGATCACCGACTTCGGGCTCACGAGTCTGTTGCGATGCCACTCAATCAGCATTTCTGTGACTGCGCCAGCCTGGGGAGGTACATATCCCTGGATGGCACCAGAGCTATTCGACGGGTCACGTCCATCAAGGGAGTCGGACATGTACGCGCTCGGAATGGTTACCTATGAGGTTTGCTATATTAAATCCCTTGGAATAAGCCCTAATGTATCACTCCTACAGGTCTTCGCACATGAACGACCATTCTCCCACCTTCCTTACCACGTCATACCTGTGCGGGTCCACAAGGGAGAGCGACCCTCGCGGCTAACGGACCGGGACATTCTGGGTCTGTCAGAGGATGTCCAGGCGTTGATGGAACGGTGCTGGGACCGGGTTCCGAGCAGCCGGCCTCACGCCGCAGATACCTTGGCTCTCTTTGAGACGGCTTCTCGTGGTTGGGTCTCCCCAACACCTGGAGCGATTGCAAATCTCAGCCTTGACCGCACAACCAGGTGGGACCCCCTGACGGGAGAGCTGGCCGATACAGCGTTAGAGTCTGGATCTGGGACAACCGGGGGTAGTGCCTCCGGCTCTCGCCCAGCCAGGCCCTCGCCGCCGACGTCCAGCGGAGAAGAGGAGGATTCTACTTGACCCCCATACCCACCCTGCTTTCGTATATTGTTTTCCTAACTTATATATATTACCGATAGACGACAGAAAGTTCGCCCTACTTTCGATCCGATGTAATGAGAATATCCCGAATCCCAGGAATTGGTGACCCACCCCTGCGCTCCCCAATTCGATCTTCGAAAGGTAGGACTCAAAGTGGGCGATCAGATAGAGCCAGCTGTTGTAAGCGCTAAGATGTTGTGGCTCATTGTAAGCAGCTGTGGTTGGGCGAGATTATTCTCAAAACAATCGCCGCGGGGTGTTTACAAACACGCTTCCGATCTCGCTGCGATTTCCCCATCGAACGGGATCCAAGTCGGTGAGTCAGTGAGCGCGTCCGGTCGAATTACAGTCCGGATACCGCACAGTTTCATGGGAGGCATTGGAAGGGGTGGTGTAAGGGCGGGGAAATACATCAGAACGAGTGAAGCACGGCTTAAACTCATTTATTACCCTCTGTCTTGGGCTAGGACTCCTCGAAACAAGTGCAGCTATCTCAGCCTCAGCGCCAAATCCGCCGTCCTCCCTACCTACATCCGTCGCATCGTGCGAAGTAGTTGTGTGCGAGGTCCATGCTCGGGGCATACCCGGGTTACAGATGCCACAAGGGGAAATACAAACCCTACCCCGAGGACGTCGTCTCCGTGCCGTAGACCACCTCAGGTGCTTCCCACACCTCCAATAGCATCAGGAAAGATGAGAATCACTTTTTTCTCGCTTTTCTCACCTTTTGTGCACATTTTCTGTCACTTTCTCACTTATTTCTAACTTATATAAGCTATGTCCCTAAAATAAATAAGTCATTGAATTAGGAAGCACGCGTTTTTGGCAGGCGAAAACAGCCGAAAAAATAAGTTGATGGTAGTTTTGCTGATGAGGTCGTTTCCCGGGGGTAGAACCCATCTGGTAACTGCACAGTCGGGCTGAGCAAGCTGTTGTCATCGGCAAACCCTACGGTCGCCACCAAGTGGGCTCACTTTCACGCCCGAGGGCTTTTGAGGGGCACGGAACTTTTCTGATGGAATAGCCGATCTCCCCAGGTTGTTCGTTTCTGGCTTTGGCCTCCGCTAACCGTTGCCACGAGTTGTTAGTCTCGAGTAGACCGCATCTTCAAGTTACCACTGCGATCGCCTGCTTGAGACGTAGCTCCCCGTTTCGGTATTACCACGATACCGGGGTGAACGACCCAGTCGCGGAAGTAGGTGCTACCATCCGAGCTGTCGTCTGAACACAGGAATATTCACCCCGTGTCAATCAACGCCGATGCGCTCAAGCCACACGGCGAGTGATCGGCCTGGTGCGGGGAAATCCAATCACGGTTTATCTGCCTCCATTTGGCGCCCAGCACTTCGCCACGTACCTGCACGTCAGGGATATGGTCACGAGAGCTGACACGAGAGGATTTTTGGGGGAACCTGGAGGTCCAGTTAAACATACTCCCGTCGAAAACTCGGCACTCCAAAGAGAAACAAAACGGGTGGTTGGCCGGACGCCTCTCCTTTTCGCGGCGTCTACACCTCGGAGCTTTGTGTGGCAGGAGCGCCTATATGTCGACCAAGGAGGTGATATGAATGGGAAGCAGCAGGAGCGCCTATATATTGACCAAGGGGGTGATATGAATGGGGAGATCATTGTGGCAGAATTGCGAGCAAGCGTCAGAAGCCCTGTCAGGGGCCAGGTGGGGCGTTCCTGGAACATGTAAATGCCCGTCAGAGGAACGGGTATCGGGGGCGTCCTCACCCAGGGTGAGGTTTCGACCTGGGTAAGGTCAACCCAAGGACCTCTGAGTCGCCGCACGGTTAGCTGGCTCGTCGCCCCGTCCAGTGTGCCATCTTGGCCGCAAGTAGGATCTGTCATCGGGAGAGATAGATCATTAACATCTGTCAGACAAAATTCCACAGGATAGGAAAGTGACACTTATGCCATCTGGATTCGGTAGCCCGAATCCACACGTGTGATGTTTCGATCGTTGCCGGGAACCGTGCAACTTGAAGGTCCTCCTGCACCATCACAGCCTGTTCGTCGACTCTATCGAGCGGCGCGGTGAGGTGGCATCGAATCGAGTGTGCGATGCTGTTTGAGTGGGACCGTGTTGGCCAACGTTCTCTCTCGACACTCTACAATCGGGTCAACGCCCAGGGGAACGAAGAAACACAGGTAGCATGTACCCAGGCTTCTCGATATTACCATCCTCCTGATTCGTGCGCTTATCCATTCCCTTTTCGGCATTTATTTGAGAAGCCGGAGTTTATGTAGTATGTAACCACCGCAGGCGTTCAACGTCTCAACCCGACCTCGCGCGATCCCACATACCTGGGGGATTTTTCGATGAGGTCTTATAAGGGGAGCGTTCCCCTATGCCTTCCGTGCCCATCCCGATTCCACTCGCCATCCTCCCCCTTCCCCGGCGCCAAACATGACTACCCTCAAGAACGACTACATCCCAAAATATTGGTGTACTTGCCCCTCCAATGCCGATAAACCCAGCGTAGACACAGCAGAGGATTGTGTCGTAGCGATGACGCTCTCTGCTCGAACTTCGTTGGTTGGTATGTGGCACAATCCTTGCTTGTCATATTCGTTCCTACTAAGGTACTTGTTCAACTCCAGAATTTCCTGGGCTACCTCCGACCGCAACCGAGGGGATGCCGTACGGTTGTAATCGTTCCTTCGAGTTCCTCCGGCCCGCGCTATCTTCCAAAGGCGGACGAGAATTACTGTATGCTCTCCCAATTGACCAAGCTGTCGAGGTGATAGATGTCCTAGAACAAGTAAGTTCGAAGCAGCGCGGTTGCATTGTAACTAACTGACGTCAACGAGGGTTCGCGGGGAGATTCTCCCCTGTGCGCCCACCACCAGAAGAGGTTCTCTTTGATACTTCGGAAGATGTGCCTTGAGCACGGGCGGTTGCCGTCCTCGTACACAATAACGGGTGAGTTGAGGCAGATTGGGAAACACCCTTGTGGGAGAGGTGGCAACGCGGATGTATGGCGTGGCGCGTACCAGGGTTCCAAGGTCGCAATCAAGGCTTTGCGGGTCAGCTCCAGAGAACTTGGTAGCTTGGAAAAGGTGCAACCGCTCGTTTCCGTTCTGTTCAACAACACCGTGCACGTACTAATGAGCGCGGGGCAGAAATTCTGCCGCGAAGTGGTCCTGTGGAAACAGTTTAAGCACCCAAACCTGTTACAGTTGGTAGGGGCGAAGCAAACGCCATCAACAATGGTGATGATTTCCGAATGGATGGAACATGGTACTATCATGGACTTCGTCATTGCATGTCCTGGGACCAATCGACTCAAACTGGTGAGCGTTTTTGTCTAAAGTCTTTGGTGAACGCTCGTTGATGTTACTTTTCAGTTGGGGGACGTTGCTCGTGGGTTGAAACACCTCCACGATTGGCCGTCCGTGCACGCGGACCTGAAAAGCGTAAGTGGAACTTAGTATCTTATTTAGGCGTAACCTGACACCGCGAAGAGCAATATTTTGATAGACAGTAGCCAGACAGCGCGCATCGCTGACTTCGGGCTCACGAGCCTATTGCGCCACCCGTCAATCAGCATTTCTGTAACTGCGCCAGCCTGGGGGGGCACTCTTCAATGGATGGCACCAGAGTTGTTGGACGGGAAGCTACGTCCATCGAAGGAGTCGGACGTATATGCGCTTGGAATGGTTATCTATGAGGTTTGTCGTATTGTATCCCCTGGAGTAAGCCCTAACCGCGTTGCGGATTACCCTGCAGGTCTTCGCACACGAACGGCCCTTCTCTCACCTTCCTCCCTACGCCGTACCCGTGCTGGTCTACGCCGGAGAGCGACCCTCACGACTAGCGAACCGGGACATTCTCGGTCTGTCAGAGGATGTCCAGATGTTGATGGAAGCGTGCTGGGACCAGGACCCAAGCATCCGGCCTCAGGTCGCAGATACATTGGCCCGCCTTGAGGCGGCTTCTCGTGGTTGGGTCTCCCCGACTCCCGAAGCGATCGCGAACCTCAGTCTCGGCCGCCCTTCAAGCCAAAACCTCCCCGCGACCGGACCGGTCGATACAATACCGGAGACCGGATTCGGGACAACCGGGAGTGGTGCCGCAGGCCCTCGCGAGACCAGGTGATTGGCCCTAGGTCCGACGGGGAAGAGGGCATTGCTGCTATTTAGGCTCATTGCCCGTCGACCCCCACGTTCCCATTCCACTCCCACACACTGTTTATCCAACTTATCTTCTCGATTTCGACTACTTGTAACACTAGGAATGCACGTTTCCAGCAATTGAGTTTTATTCCTCTAACCACCCATATATCGGATTCAAGACCGTCTGAAGCCAGGATCGGCCCGCACATAAGTCTGGGCGAATATCCAGGGCACTTCGCGGCCGTTTCGCTCGGAAGTCGGTCAACATTCCTATCGGTGGGATCGCAGGGACTGCAGCCCAATTTACCACGACCCCACCCTTGGTTATCTAGTTTAATTGGGGCACGCGATGCAGAAGTTTTCGAATATCGAGTAAACCTCGGCTAATGGGATCCTACGTACTGAAACAGGATATACGCCTAATATTACAGAAGGTCCTTCGGAACGTTAACGTGAGAGCCAAGTACTGTACAAGTCCCAATGATCCAAGAGTCCCAATCCGATAAATCAACACCGGTAGTCTTACACTACGATTTCTTCCACCACCGACTTGGGTTCAAGGTCAGTCCAAATCCACCGGCCAAGGAATAGCATAATCTTCAACCGTTTTGGACCGTCAGCCAAAGAACCCTTCAACTGGCTGATCGTCCCATCCTTGAGTTCATTCCACACGTGGTCCGATGCCAGGTCATCCCTGCCTCGGAGGGGGGAATATATTAGCTGGATTGTCGAGAGGTTCTTGAATACGGAGAATAATTGCTCCAACATGGGAAGGGTGGCACTCTCCTCATGTTCGCGCTGTTTCGTTGTGGAGGCATGGTGTGGAATGTGGCCGACCTTTACGTCAGTGACTCAAAAGAGAGAAGGGTCATTGAGTTTTTGCTTACATGCACAATAGACAATTCGCGAACCCCTGGGCAAGTACCAGCCATCCCTACGAGAATTCTCGTGAGCCCATCTCACCGATGACGACCGCAAAATGAAATGGACCATACTCGACCAAATCTCCCTCTCCTCCGCAAACAAAATCGAAAACTTCGTGATGTTTTTCAGCCCACCTGCCACGAGAGACCCAACGAAACGTTCGTCGGGTTTCGCAGCACAGCACGTAAGATCCTCGACGTTCGGACAGTACCGCAATAGCCAATGCGCCCCCGGAGGCAAGACGAGTGTCCGGATCTGCTGAAACTTCTGTTGCTTTTTATCCAGGGCGACCGCAAGGAACTGGACAATGCGACGCTCCGACATAGAGACGATCTCGAGGGTGTGGAGGTTTGGTAGGGTGGCGAGGCATTCGACGAACAGTTTCGCCACTTTGTAGGGTCCGCCCACGAAATCGACCACCAGCGTCCTTTGAACGGTTAGAACTGGTGTCAGAACATTCCAGATACACAAACGGAGGGCTTTACCTCACGTGGGCAGCGAGATGAGGATTTCCCAACAACATCTCAGATCGGGACAACAACCTTATCCCTGCCTGATCAAGCCGAGGGTCCCACCTCCACACGACATAGTACCTCCATGCCTCCATAAGTGTCATCTGCCGTATCGCTCTACACGTTGCGCTCAAAGCCAGCAATGTCCTCGCTCGTTCCCAGAATATCTCCGGGATGGGCCGGTACCACCTATCACCGTGCAGGTACCGAAAATGCACCTCCGTCCACGGAAGAACGGGGAGACTAAGAAGGATCTCCCGAACAAGCTCATGGGGTAACCGGAATACTGTGAAATTATTGGGGACGCGTGACGGAGAGTGAGAGGACGATGGGATAAAGCCGGACTGTAAGCTCGCCGTGGGTGGAGAAAAGATGGAAGATATCCGTACTTGGACTGGTTTGAACGACCGCTGTGACCCTCTCTTGATTTCCGCGTGTCGTGGATGTGAGCCGGAATCGGGAAAGATACGAGGTCAGGCACGTCGAGAAGTATAGCGACCACGACATCCTGCACTGCAGGAGAGAGTGTCCGGCCTCCGTAACTCCGATCAACCGACCTGGCACCGTGCCAATCAGACTCGCAGCGCATCAGAAGAATAAAACAAGCATCCGCCGGAACGAAAAACGAGATATTGGGAGTCAGGAACAGAATATAAGCTTGAGGGTCTTTAAATCTCAAGCGAGGCTTCGTCGTTCGGCTGTTGCTCCCGGACCATCACCAGAAGCCGCCCAAGCGCCGGACGGATGACCTGTTTACCAGCATGATGCGGTCTCTTGCGTCTTGTGCATTTCATCCAAGAGGTGTTGGAAGACTCTAAGAGTCTAAAGGTAAGCACGGACACCCGCTCTCGACTTCTTACGCTCACACTTTCCGCGCGCTCTCAGAGCTCATTTCATCCTCATTTCTTCAAAATTCACATATTCCTCCGTCGTAATGAATCCAATCCCCGGCCTCACCTTGGACACTGATAGTATCCCTTGCCGTGATTGTGGAGCCGGGGCCAACGTTTCAATTGAACGAACATCCCTGATCGTGGAAGTTCCCGTTCGAACTTCGGTAAGCCCCGGCCTCGCCAACCCCACGCGGAAAATCGTGGCTGGGGTACCAATTGAACTGTGAACAAGCCGTGAGTATAACTACCCCTCACGGCTTGACATTCTGTAGCCCCCCGTCGACCTCTCCCCACTACTCTATCGAAATGCATAACTTCCCCCACCCGATGGAAGACTCTCACGAGGCGTGGCGGGGGCAAACGGGGGTACGGCCTTTTACGTGTTGGATGTATTGTATCCTTTGGCGTATCCTGACGGTGGCCGACAGCTGGAACCAACGGAGAAGTCGGCACAATCCTCGACTGGCGGGGTCGCAGAGGAACCAACCGTAATACCTAATCTCTACTACTTTGTGAGGGGAAATGATACTCACATCCCCACTCTCCCCTCCATAGGCTTCGGGTGATCCAGAAGTAGTCGTCATTGCGTGGGTTCTCTCCGATGTTTCCCCACTTCCTCGCTCACGCATTCCGCAACCTCGACCGGCCATCACTCCCCACCGTCGTCTTCTGTGAATCAACCCTGCGCAATAGTGTCATGGGTCCAACGGGAACCGGGAAATCTACGGTACGGTTTGTTCCTCCTTGTGTTTTTTTTTTTTTGTCTCGTCGATTGGATTGCTCGGGAAACTTACTTACGCACACAGTTCGTCAATCTTATCAGCGGGTCCAACCTTGCTACCGGCGATGAGCTAGAATCTTGCACGAATGTTGTACAACCTGGGAAGCCATTCGATCTGGATGGACGCCGCGTCGTTTTGATCGATACGCCCGGATTCGACGATACCGTGCGGAGCGACGTGGACGTTCTTAACATGATCGCGGCCTTCCTCGAAACCTCGTAAGTAAACATGGGCGCATTTGGGAGAACAGAATATGCAGTTCTTACACAAAAATACCGCACGGTACTTATTCCCACATCCAGATACAGGCAAGGGATCAAGCTGACCGGTCTCCTCTACCTCCACCGGATCTCCGACCGCAGGGTGAGTGGGACCCTGAGAAAGAACTTCAAAATGTTCCAAGAACTCTCTGGTGAGAGGACCCTCCGGAATGTCGTTATCGTCACGAACATGTGGGGAGAGGTCGAGGCTAGGGTGGGCGAGAAACGCGAGGCTGAGTTGAAGGGGAAGGATATTTTCTTCAAACCCATCCTCGACAAGCATGCACAAATGGCTCGTCACATGAACACCGTCGACACCGCCCAACGCATCCTCCGTCTCATCCTCCACAATAACCCACTACCGCAGCGTATACAGGAAGAGATCGTCGACGAGGGCAAGGATATCTCCAGGACCAGCGCCGGCCGGGAGCTGGATCGAGAACTGCAGAAACAGATTGGGAAACACAAAGAGGAGATGCGCGTACTCGAGGAACAGGCGCAACAGGCGATGAAGGACAAGGATGAAGAGGCCAAGAAGAGACTGATGAAGGAGATTAGGGAGATGAAGGACAAAATCAAAGAGATCGAGAATGACGCCAAGAGGATGGTACCCGACTACCAGAAGATGGTGTTGGACCTGGAGACCCATCGCGCGGATGTGGAGAAAAAGTTGAAAGAATCTACCAAAGGCATGGCCCTTCTGCCTAGTTTGATTCCTGTCCTATCTATTGCCGCGGGCGCAGCCATCGCCGCGGCGCTCCCACCCCTGGCCGGGGTAGGTATTGTGGTCATCGCCAGCACGATTGTCAGCACAATCGTTGTCTGGATCCGCTCCCGGGTCTAGTTTTTCTTTCTCGTTTTCTTCCTACGACCGTGCGAGTAGTACTGCATGTATAACATGTCCGAATTTTACCTTGTCATTCTCGAAAGATGGGAACGTTTGAACTTGCGTCGTTGTTGGGGGAGGGTTCAAACAAGAGCGAATGTGACTGCATATTTTTAAAAGCAACCCTACCACCTCGAACAACGAATTCCGGAGCGGTGCCAATCTGGAGCTACGTACCCCGGGACCCCCAGGGAGGAATTCAATATCTATACTTCCCCATTGCTCCCGAGTCACTGGCCATGCTGACCGGCCCGGGCGCCCGACGGATGAAAAGCTCCTGTACACAGAACAACTTTCCCGTGTATTTTATCCGAAGTGGTGCTGAGAGAACCTCGTCCCGACTTCCAAAAACGAGTGCACACAACCGTCCTCGATTCCCTGCACTCAGTCTGTCTGGGCCAGCGGGCTTTCCCCAGTGACCAAAACTCCGAACTCACCTCTGTAATGGGAACGAATCACCGACTTCACTTTGGACACAGCGTCTCTCATCATAGCCGTGGAGCCGGGGCTAACGTTACAGCGGAGCGAACTTTCCCGACCGCGGAAGTTGCCGTTAGAACAGTCGCCCACCTGCTAGAAGATCCGCACTGTGTTAATTGGCATCGATAAGCCTTAGCCTCACCCCTGCCGCACGGGTTATCAGGGCGTAGGGCACAAATCGAACCACGGTTGGACTTACCGCGAGTATAATAACCCACTCACGACCTGGCATTCCGTAGCCTCGCCTCTCTCTGTTGACCCTTCCCCTTGCTCTACCAGAACACACCATCCTCCACTCGATGCAAGAATCTCGCAAAGCGCGGAGGCCATCCGAGGTAAAGCCTTTTACAGGTTGGATGGGTCATATTCTCGGCATATTCTGATGTTGGCTAACAGCCGGAACAAACACAGACGTCGGGACAATCTTCGAGCGACAGCGTCGCAGGAGAACCGCTCGTAATATCCCATCCCTGCCACTCCACGAGGGAAAACGATACTGATATCTCCGCCCTCCTTCTACAGGATTCAGGCAACCCAGAAGGAGCCCCTATCATGATTGCGTAGGCTCTCTCCGATGTTCCCTGGTTTCCGTTACTCACGTATCTTCGACCGGCCCTCACTTCTCATCGTTGTAATCTGTGATGTGATTTCTCTCAATACAATAGCGTAATGGGTCCGACGGGAACCGGGAAGTCTACGGTACGCTTCACTCCTCGCTGTGATGTTTTCTGGGGTTGATTGAGGATTGTTCGGAAAACTCGTGACGCGACTCTCTCCCGGCCACACTTTACACAGTTCGTCAACCTCGCCAGCAGGTCCAACCTCGGCGTTGGGGATGAACTAGAATCTTGTACAAATATTGTACAACCCGGGAAGCCCTTCAGTCTGGATGGGCGGAGTGTCGTTTTGATCGACACACCCGGATTCGACGACACCGTGCGGAGTGACGTAGATGTCCTCAACACGATCGCGACCTTCCTCGCAACCTCGTAAGCAAACACAAACACATTCGCAAAACAACGACGCATGATTCTTATACAAAACCACCACGGGGCGCTCTCTCTCCCACATCCAGATACAAACGAGGTATCAAGCTCGCCGGTGTCCTCTACTTCCACCGGATCTCCGATATCAGGATGAGTGGCGCCCCAGTAAAGAACTTTAAAATGTTCCAAAAGCTCTGCGGCGAGAGCGCTCTCCAGAATGTCGTCATCGTCACGAACATGTGGGGAGAAGTCAAGGACCGGGTGGGTGAGAAACGCGAGGCCGAGTTGAAGGGAAAGGATATTTTCTTCAAACCCGTCCTCGAGAAGGGTGCGCGGATGGCTCGTCACTCGAACACCGTTGATTCGACTCAAGATATCCTCCGTCTCACCCTCCACAATCGCCCGCTACCGTTGTGCATTCAGGTGGAGCTTGTCGACGAGCAGAAGGATATTTCCGGGACCAGCGCTGGTGAGGAATTGAACCAAGAACTGAACGCTCGAATCAGGAAACACAAAGAAGACATGCAAGCACTCGAGGAGGAGATGGACCGGGCGATGAGAAACAAGGACGAGGAGATCAGGAAGGAACTGGAGGAAGAGGCCAAGAAGATGCAGGATGAGGTCGAGAGGATTGGGGTCGAAGCTGAGAGGATGGTGTCTGACTACCGGAGGAGGGAGCGGGAGCTGAGAGTGCTGGAAACACAACTCGAGGAGCAGGAAGCGGCGTCGCACGGCAGTTGGTTTTCCCGGGTCACACTCGAGCCAGATTTTTTCTCTGTCGTGATCACTACCTGGACCGCACTTCTCGCGAGCACGATGCTCCCTCCCACACCCGAGGTCGCCATTCCCACGCTCCTTGCCGCAATCCTCTCCAGTATGAGGACTCGCTCCTAACAGTTTCCCTCCCTGTTCCTCTTAGTATCGTGTATCGCTTCATCGTGTGCGTAGGGCTGCACGTATAACCCTTCGAGATTTGCGCTCTTAGTTAGCACGGGAGTCAGACAGAGTGCACCTTCCAAGACCCCGCACAGTAGACCAGAGAGTCGGTCAGTGCACTGGCACCCGTAGGCTCGCGGCCCCGCGTTGAAAAGACCGCGATTGTCAGCCCGAGGGACCAGACAAAGAGCGACACGTATCTTCCCCATGACTGTTATCCGAGTTGTCAGTGGAGTTTTGTTCTTCGCACAACAAGGGTCTGGGAGAGAGAGCGGTGAGATTGGCAATTGGGAAGACAGCAACGAGGCTGTCAAGCCAGGAACTAGCGTTCGCGATGGAGGACTTTCTCGTTGAGCCGTAGGAGTGGCCGTCCCGACAAGTAACTGAAGGCATGAACCAGCTGGGTGCAGACATCTCGGGGGTGAACTAGGTTAGGAGGATCGGCAAAGTACGAGGTGATCGTCGGAGTGCAAGGGGGGGCTTTAGTACTCCAACAGCGAGAGTCAGTTCGCCGGATTATGTGACGCGTGGATTGCGTTGGGGACGGCCTCAACGAGTTGACTCTATCAGAATGCTTACCAGCATCGCCGAGCGCGGGCGAACTTTTTTTCGAACAATAGGCACTAAGTGAGACCTTGAGGCTGGAGAAACCTGTCCTGATCTTCGATCCCACGCCGGATCCTGCCCTACACTGCCCGCTCTGCCGGTTCTGCCCCAATCCAGCGACGATCGATCACACCTGGCTGCTCGACCTCCTACTTGGGATGAACGAGGACGCTGAGCCTCACAAACACAATCTAAACACCCCAAGAGGTATTGGGAAACTCTTCCCCTAGCTTCCGAAGGTAAGGGCAGACCACCACCCTCGATTCCTCACACTCGAGCTGCCTGGACCTCCCACGTTCCCTCTCGGAAGGCACATCGTTCTCATATCTTCCCAACTCTTTTCCTCCCCCATTGCATTGAACCGCCGCGGAGTCGAGGCTGGTGTCCAGTACTCCGTGAAGCGAGCGGTTTTGATCCTGGAAGTTGCCGTTCGACCTGTCGTCCACCTGCTGGAAGATCGTACCACGTGAATTAATATCGATAAGCCCTGGTCCACCGCATGGATAATGGGCGGAGGGGGGTATGAGTATTATAACCCCCTCGTGACCTGACATTCCCCGCCCAACAACCTCGCCTCTCTCTATCTACCTCTTCCCTTTGCTCTACCTGAACGCACAATATCCCCACTCGATGGAAGACTCTCGCAAAGTACAGGGACCATCAAATGTACGTCATTTTATGGGTTGGATGGTATCCTTCATCGTGTCCTTATATTGGTCAACAGTCGGAATCGACGCGGACGTCAGCACCATCTTCCCCTAACGGTGCCCCAGAGGAGCCCACCGTAATATTTCATCCATATTACTCCGTGAGGGAAATGGTACTCACAACCCCGCCATCCCTTCTATAGACATCGGGCGACCCAGAAGTGGCCGTTGTTGCGTATGTTCTCCCCGAAGCTTTCTTTCTTCCCTCGCTCACATATTCCGCACACCTTCGGCCGACCCTCACTTCTCATCATTGCAACCTGTGATGCGAACCCACCCGATACGATAGCGTCATGGGTCCTACGGGAACCGGGAAGTCTACAGTACGTTTCATTCCTCGTCGTAGTGTCTTTTCTGGGTTGATAACAGATTGCCCGGAAACATATTTATGCTTCTCTCCCTCGGCCGCGGTTTACACAGTTCGTCAACCTCATCAGCGGGTCCAACCTTACTACTAGCGATGAGCTAGAATCTTGCACGAATGCCGTACAACCTGGGAGGCCTTTCGATCTGGATGGACGCCGCGTCGTTTTGATCGACACACCCGGATTCGGCGACACCGTGCGGAGCGACGTGGACGTTCTTAATATGATTGCGGCCTTTCTCGAAACCTCGTAAGCAAACGTGAACGCTTTGCGACAACCGAACACGCAGTTCTTACACAAAAGTACCGCACCTACATCCAGGTATAGACAAGGAATCAAGCTCACCGGTATCCTCTACTTCCACCAGATCACCGACAACAAGATGACTGGGACCCTAAGAAAGAACTTCAGAATGTTCCAAGAACTCTGCGGTGGGAGGTCCCTCCGGAACGTCGTTATCGTCACAAACAAGTGGGAAGAAGTTGACCGGCTGGTGGGCGAGAGACGCGAGGTCGAGTTGAAGGGGAAGGATATGTTCTTCAAACCCGTCCTCGAGAAGCGTGCACAGATGGCTCGTCACGATAATACCGTCGGTTCAGCTCAACGCATCCTCCGTCTCGTTCTCCGTAATCGCCCATTACCGCAGCGCATTCAGGAGGAGATCGTCGACCAGGGCTTGGATATTTCCCAGACCAGCGCCGGTCGGGAGCTGGATCGAGATCCGTGGGACCAAATCAGGAAACACAGCGAGGAAATGTACGAACTCGAGGAGAAGAGGCAGCAGGCGATGAAGGACAATGACGGGAAAGCCAAGAAGAGACTGATGCAGGAGATTAAGCAGATGAAGGACAAAATCAAGGGGATCGAGAACGACTCCAAGAGGATGGTACCCGACTACCAGAAGATGGTGTTAGATTTGGAAACCCACCGCACGGAGATAGAAAAACGGTTGAAGGAATCACCCGATGGCGGGGCCTGTTCTACCTGCTTTGATTCCCATCCTAGCCATCGCCGTAGGCGCAACCCTTGGGAGCATGGCCTTGCCCGCCGTGGTCACAGCAGGAGTCGTCCAGATCATCGCCAGCACAATCCTCACCAGCACAATCGTCGTCTGGTTCCGCTCTCGGCGCTAGTTTTCCTTTCTTGTTCCTTTATACGGCGGTGTAGTCATATTGCTTGACCGTGTGTATAGTGTCGCATGTATAACAGTCTGAAATTTCCACTATTGTTTTCGAAGGAGTTGGCGTGGGTGAAACCCACTGGTGAAAATTTGCCCGCGATGTCAACCTGGAGCTACAAGCCCTTGAATTGCTGGCCCGGAATCACGTAACAGCCAGGAGAGGGTCCAATGGGTGATAGACTTTCGTACAGAGACGACCTTCTCATGCATCTGATCCCAAGAGGTGTTGGGAGAAGTTCGTCCCCAGTCAACAGAGTGGTCAGAGCTCACGTAGTTCTCATATCTTCCGAACTGACTTCCTCCCCCATAATAATGAATCACCGACTTCACCTCGGGCACGGCGTCTCTCGTCACGACTGTGGAGAATCAGCTGGATGGAGCCGATATTGCAGCTAATACTCTCGAGGAATGAACGTCCTTGATCGTGGAAGCCGTACGGATTAATATCGATAAACCCTCACCTCACCCCTGCCACATGGATAATCGGGTATGGGACACGAATCGGACTGTGGTTGGACAGGCCGCAAGTATAACAACCTCCTCATGGTCTGGCATCCCCCCGCCCAACGACATCGCCTCTCTCTGTCGACCACCAGAATGGGCAACATCCCCCGCTCGACGGAAGTCCAGAGTCCATTGAAAGTACGGTTTCCTACAAGCTGGACGTCTTGCCACCTTCGGTGTATCCTGACGTGGTCCACAGCCGGGGCCGACGCTGACATCAGCACAATCCCGGACCAACGGTGTCGCAGAGCCAATCGCAATGTTTCACCCCAATCGTTCCACGAGGGAAGATAATACCTACACCCACGCCCTCCCCTCTATAGGATCTAGATGACCCGAAGGCAGTCGTTATTGCGTAGGTCCTCCCAATAATCGTGTTCCTCACTTCCTTCACTCACAGGGTTTACATCTTCAACTGACCCTCACTTCTCTCGTTACAATCTGTGGCTTCGTCGATCGATAGTGTCATGGGTCCGACAGGAACCGGGAAGTCTACGGTACGTTTCGCTCCCAGTTGTGGTCTTTTTTTTTGGACCGACTGCGTATTAAAACTTACTCACGCATTTCCCTCCCGGCCACGATTCACACATGTGCAGTTCGTCAACCTCGTCAGCGGGTCCAACCTCACTGTTGGTGATGAGCTGGAATCTTGTACGAACGCCGTACAATCTGGGAGGCCTTTCGATCTGGACGGGCGCCGCGTCGTTTTGGTTGACACGCCTGGATTCGACGATACCGTGCGGAGCGACGTGGACGTTCTTAATATGATCGCGACCTTCCTCGCAACCTCGTAAGCAAACAGAGGCTCAATCGCAAAAGAACGGCACACAGTTCTGACAATAATGCCACGCGACGCTTCCTCCCACGTCCAGACACAAACGAGGTATCAAGCTCGCCGGTGTCCTCTACTTCCACCGGATCTCCGATGTCAGGATGAGTGGCGCCCCAGTAAAGAACTTCAAGATGTTCCAAAAGCTCTGCGGCGAGAGTGCTCTCCAGAATGTTGTTATCGTCACGAACATGTGGGGGGGAGTCAACCTCCGGGTGGGTGAGAAACGCGAGACTGAATTAAAGGGAAAGGATATATTCTTCAAACCCGTCCTCGAGGAGGGTGCGCGGATGGCTCGTCACTCGAACACCGTTGATTCAGCTCAAGACATTCTCCGTCTCGTCCTTCACAATCCCCCACTGCCGCTGTGCATTCAGGTGGAGCTCGTCGACGAGCAAAAGGATATCTCCAGGACCAGCGCTGGTGAGGAGCTAAACCGAGAACTGAACGCCCGAATCAGGAAACACAAAGAAGAAATGCAAGCACTCGAGGAGGAGATGGATCGGGCAATGAGAAACAAGGACGCAAGGACGAGGAGATCAGGAAGGAATTGGAGGAAGAGGCCAAGAAGATGCAGGATGAGATCAAGAGGATTGAGGTCGAAGCTGAGAGAATGGCGTCTGACTACCGGAGGAGAGAGCGGGAGCTGAGAGTGCTGGAAACACAACTCGAGGAGCAGCAAGCGGCGTTGTACGGCGACTGGTTTCCTCAGCGCGTGTTCGAGCCCGATTTGTTCTCCGTTGTGGTCACCACCTGCACCACAATCCTCGTAACCACCGTCTTCAACCCTTCCTCGCCCAGGGTCGCCATGTCCGCGTTTATCGCTGCGATCATCTCCAGCTTGAGGGCCCGCTCCCCGTGACAGTTTTTCTTCCTCGTTCCTCTCAATACTGTCGCCTTTTCGTGTGTGTAGTACGCGTGTGATAGTGCGAGATTTCCGCTGTGGCTTTTGGAAGAGTTAACACGGGTGAATTCCACGTACAATCCAACTGTTTTGATGGCCCATATTGGATCCTCTTTCAACGATGACACTACGCTGCCATCCTGGACGACAATCTCTGCAGGGGTACCGATCTGTCAACCAGATGCAATTCGGCTAAAGCTCCCGAGCATGTTGATCGGAAACAGCTCAAGCGCCCAACGGGTGATAGCCTTACGGAGACAACCTCATGCATTCTGTCCCAAGGGGTGTTGGGAGACTCTTGCCCCAGCTTCCGAAGGTGAGTGCAGGCGATCGTCCTCGGTTCCTCATGCTCAGGCTGCCTAGGCTTTTCACAATCTCCCTCAGAACTCATGTCGTTCTCACATCCTCCGAACCCATTTCTTTCCCTATAACAATGAAGCGCTGACTTCGTCCTGGGCACGACACCTCTCGTCGCGGACACCACCCTCACCTAATCCACGACCAAGGCTACAGTCGCGACAAGAGGTTTACGCCGCGCGGAACCGTTCGCTCCTCATGTACACCTCTGCCGTCATAATCTTCTTCTCCGGTCTCACGTACGCGTCGGTCCCATTGTATCGACTTTTCTGTTCCGCCACGGGGTTCGCTGGTACACCGCAAGTCGGTGTAGGCAAATTCGACCCGGAGAGACTTGTACCAGTAGACGAGGCTCGGAGGATCAAAGTCCACTTCAACGCGAGTCGTTCCGATCAACTCCCTTGGACGTTCCTCCCCGAACAGAAATTCGTCACCGTACTCCCAGGAGAAACAAGTCTAGCGTTTTACAAGGCGAAGAATATCTCACCACAGGATATCATTGGAATCGCTACCTACAATGTTACCCCGGATAGGGTAAATTTTATTACAACTGGGCGGGAATCACTCGGATGCTGAAACCTCCCTGCCCCCAGGTCGCTCCATATTTCTCAAAAGTAGAATGCTTCTGTTTCGAGGAACAGAAGCTATTAGCGGGAGAGGAGGTCGACATGCCTCTCCTGTTCTTCATCGACAAGGACATCCTCGACGACCCCGCCTGCAGGAATATCGATGATGTCGTCCTGTCGTACACGTTCTTCAGGTTCGCACTCGCCCCGCTCACAAGTCACCGGTATTGATTCCCACTCCCCACCGCAGGGCCCGGAGGAATTCCAGAGGAGATCTTGAACCAGATGCCCCAGAAGACGTCATCCAAAGTTCTTTGGGCTTCAGAGATTACGAGCTAGCGTCGAAGAAAGCCTCCTCCGACTCGGGCAAACCATCCGCCTCAAACGCAAAGTAACTTATAATTGTACTTAACGAATGTCTAATCGCGCCACCGCTTTCACCAACCAGGAAACTCGGGACACACTCAGGGAGTAACACCAGTCAGCAACTGAACTTTCCAATTGCAATACGAAAGAATGACTGATTTAGCTTCACTACCCCAAGAACCAAAAAGAGTATTGAGGTAGCCTTATCATATATACCTCATGATAAGTTCGTCTGTCATACACCTTTCCACAAGTTCAAGAGTATGTATGTACCGGACGTCATAAGAAGACGCGAACTGTGTCTGAGTGAGGGATACCAGGAACGTTCAAACCGTAAGAAAGAGTCCGTAAATGTGCGAGTAACAAACCAAAGAGGGATGTGCCGAGAAATGAAACAAAGACCAGAAGAACGATATGCATGATCCTATGATCACCTTTTTGAGAGGAAAATGGAGGTGTTAGTCGGATGATGGGTGACAAAGGTCAAGTTCGGAGCGGGCACC
>Ga0307511_10001822_pt1 | contig 22403 bp, 18 predicted proteins | sample 13_EM_MG_FD_200266 | JGI IMG/M metagenome (GOLD analysis project Ga0307511, IMG submission 200266) | Populus trichocarpa ectomycorrhiza microbial communities from riparian zone in the Pacific Northwest, United States - 13_EM | ecosystem: Host-associated > Plants > Roots > Unclassified | place... | reverse complement strand
AAGGTTAGCAGAAAGATCTTATACATTACATATGTATGTGATAGGGCTATTGAATAACTCGAGTCTATACAATATAGTGTAGATGTTACAGCCGATGCCACGTGTAAAATTAGATGAAACACTTGTGAGTATATGCATATACTTACATGTTCTAATACCTGACATAGTTATGAGGGCAATCCATACCATGACTGGAGAATTGAAGAGAAGGCCAGTATTTTTTAAGAACTACTTTAGACAAGTCTATCTAGATAGCTCAAATTGATGTTATAAACAAGTTTAGTAGGCAGCATTTGTGAGTGCCAATTCAGTTGAGGTTTCACAACCAGGGTTTATAGGGCCGCCATGGGGTAATTATACAATATGTCACGTATCTGGCAAATGCAGCAATATATCATGTACTGCCTACCTACTAAACGTACGATTAGCCCGTAGATAGCCACCATCCAAAACACCTGAATACCGTAGAGACTAGAGTTATTCGCTAGCGTAATTTCAATATGAACTGCATATGCGGGTCTAAGGAGTTTATGAGACATGCCCGTGCTCAATGCTATGTGAATGTTGGAGATGGAAATGAATATACAGTAATTATCCACAATGCCATCAAGGAAGGCTCTACAAGCGCTGTCGGTGAATGTAGCAGTAAAAGTCCAAGTGGTGTTTGGAGGCAGGCTTCTTCCCACCGGTCCGAAAACCACAACTTAGTGACGGTCTAAGCCAAAGCCATTAACTCAGAGAGTGTTAAAGCCTTGTACCGGTCCAGTAAAGTGAGCAGAAAGAAGTTTTAGCATAGTCTCAATTTTGCAAAGATAAAGAAGCTATGATTCAAAAGGCAATCCGGGACCTTGGAGTTACGCTTCCAATGGATAGAAATAGAGATCATGAGCTACAGATTAAAGGTTTTGCAGCCAGGGATTTCAAAATTGAAGCAAGTACAGAGACTGATAGCGATATCTTAAATGACTCCCATAGTATCCTGCTAAGGTTTGCAAACACAGGCTAAAGCATGTATAAAGACGTAGTGGGAGGATAGGAGAATTTACAGATAAGGCAAGGATTGAGCGTGAGGGGGTAGGTATGCTGAGAGTGTGTAGACAGGTTGTGTATTTATGCCAAGTAGTATGTAACGTATAGAATCAAGGCAGGAATATGAAGTGGTAACTAGCAAGGAATGATAAACCCTGATTAGGCGACTTTTTACAATTATGTGAAGCGCGGTAGAAGTAAGGAAGAATCCTGAGTAGACTCCGGGGTTGGGCCAAACTACAACGTGGCAGGAGTAGGATACTACACTGGGTTCAGATGTAAAATAGTGGATAGAACTCAATTCCTGTCAATATAGCAGCAGTATTAGGCTGCATCATCACCATGGAATCTAGCTTGCCCCTGCTGCCTTAGGTACCACTGCCACTACCCAGAGGCATGGTAACAATCTAGAAGGCCACAGTATGGACCGATGGCGCCTGAACGCTGCTGTCTCAGAACACAGGAGTCAGAACGCCTTAGGCGCCATAAATCCGTGAAAAAATGCTCCAATTCCCCACCAAATTGCTACTATTTGGACACCTGAGAGTCAGCGTTCTCGGGTGGTGGCGCCTGGTGCCCATGTAGGCACTAGGAGCGTTAGAGGCAATGATACCAAGGTCTAGCGTCTGGTCGCCACAGCAGGGTATTAGGGTGCTAAATATTCTTTCCCGTTCTTAGTGCAAATGTTACATGTAGGATGCAATGGGCACGTAGGATGTGGCAGGCATCGCGGGCTGAGGTTAGAGGGTCCTGAGCATGTTCTTCGAAACAGGGAATTTACCCAATGAGGATAAGGTATGGGACTCAACAAAATGTGAGTCTCAAACTAGAACTAGCTTGAATTAGCAGACTTTCAGGCTTGTAATTCACATACTAAAATAAAGTATGCTAAAACTCCCATACTTGCCAAATGCACTAATGTATCTGTATCCTATTTATGATTAGCCTATAAATCACTTGCGAACCATAACCTATATATCGCCTCTCTCCCAAATACACAAATAAATCATATATTGCATACCTACCAAATCAACAATTAGCCCCTATATTACCTGCCTTCAAACACCTCAACATATCGTATGCCGCCTCTCTACCAAACCTCAGATTGGCACACATATAGCCTAGCTACCAAACACCCGAATATATTATATACTAGAACTTTAAGGGATAATAGGATAATAACTTTGGAGTAAGGCTGCAAATATTTTAAAATCTTTAGAATCAGCTTACCTCTATCTTTTATATATACATATGTGTATAATTAATTAATAGATAGTTTCAACCATTTTTTGTATTAAGGCTGTGTATGTACCTGTTATGATATAGATATAGTCGGTACTACAAAAAGTGTTCTGATAGATACGCAGAGTACTATGATGAGCTAGAACAAGGGTTGTTGATCCATGTAAAATTGTATGGGCACTACAGAAACTGCTATAGAAACTGTTCTAAAATCTAGGCACATGGAGTTTTTCGGCGGGGTCTGCCAAGCACAAACAGGTTGCTAGCGCCAACAATGTCAGGACTTTCACCAGTAATAAAAGAACAAGTTGGGAGGGACCAGGTGATTTTTTTTAGGTTAATGGCCTTGCTGTATCTTTATCTACCATTTGAGCTACATGGCCGAATTAATTGATCTGTGGTAGTGGTGGTTGACTGGGGTTGAAAAAGCAGTCAAAAACTTCAGTGGCGGGCTCGGCAGAAATCTTAAAGAACTTGCTGTGAAATCCTAACCTTCTACTATATAGAAGCATAAGCCTAAGCATAAGCATAAGTATAAGTATTGTAACAATAATAGCTTGTAACCAATAACTCGGTATGAAAGCTACATCTGGATAAGTATAAACTTCCCAAATATTAGACCCCAATAATACCATTAAATATCAATGAATTAATTAAATGACGTTGGCAAGCAGTATATTTCGAAGTAGTAGAAGCCAATTATACAATTTTATTGGCTAGTTATCTCCTAGCGTTGGGGACAAATGGTAAGTGCAAGTGGAGGAACTCGGAACCGGAAGCCTTATAGAAGTGCTTCTTTGATGCGGCCTTGTGTTAGAATGTGCCATTTGGTTTCGGTCATATGGTTCCGCTCGTATGGTTCCGCTCGTATGGTTCCGCTCGTATGGTTCCGCTCGTATGGTTCCGCTCATACTTACTGTATACCGTGCTCGTACCATGCGACCGTCTCTCCTATAGGTGCTTGCACGTCTGCGGCCGCTCCCATAGGTGTTCATGCGATTCACTGATTGCTTCAGTTGTACTTCCTGGGCGCTCATACTTTCTGAGGGGCCTATACTTTCTGGGCGCCGATGGCCTCCATCATGTAAGTTATGAATTCTGATGCTCTTTCTTGTATTAGTTACTGTTAAAAATGGATATGGTTCAGCTCGTACTTACCGGTCTATACCGTCTTCTACCATCCTATTGATATTACTGCCATTCACCTAGCTCCACTGCTCGGCATGATAAGCCCACCATCCCACTAGCGGCATAAGCTTATTGCTCCACTCACGGCATGTCGCGGAATACGCTCACCGCCCCACTCGCAGCATAAGTTCACTGCTCTACTCGAAGCATAAGCTCACTGCTCCACTCACGGCATATCGTGGCATAAGCTCACTGCTCCACTCGCGACATACGCCTACTGCCCCACTAGCGGCATATCGCGGCATACGCCCACTGCTTCACTCATGTATGCTCGTTCATTCATGTATATATATACCCTATGTATAAGATTATAAGATTTATTAGATTATAAGATCTATAAGATTATAATATAGGCACAGCGTGGAAGTATGGGTCCAATAAAGGATTAGTGATAAGAGATATATTCCAAGCGTCTTATTATTATATCCACCGTTCTATCTCTATATCCCATGGGTTAATCCATGGGATTAAATACACGAAAATCCCACCATGTAAGTTCACATGAACGTAATGAGCGTAACAGCGTACCACAGCCATACACGAGAGGGTGGTGTGAGAGAGAAGCCACGAATGTACATGAACGTAACAGCGTACGAGAAAGGGTGGAGCGCAAGAAGCCACTGACGTAAGAACATGCAATGTGTGAACGTCATTGTAGAGGGACTAGTTAAGCGAAGCGCCAAAACGGAAGAACATCATATGAAACGGAAGAGCATTCCATGAATGGAAGACCATTCCGTGATAACTAGGTGAATAGGCGCAAGATCTATAAGATCGGTGGAGATAGGTAGAAGCCAGTAAGTATAGGCTGAACCACCTTCTAACACTGCCCTTCCTTCACTTATGGGCTATGGGTTACAGAACATACGAACGGGTTCTATCAATATAAGACATACGAAGCTATCTCTCTACTTCTCTCTATTCGTGTGATAACTTCTCCTTTATTGGATCTATACTTCCCCGCTGCGCTCCACTCCTTCTAATAGTTACAAATGTTCTGCCTTTTCGAGTCTAACTTCAGTTATAGCAACGACCCCTGATTCCACCAAAGACGAACCCAGCTGTGCCGGAGAATGGCACGGCTTATTGGTATGGTGGTCAACAGCTATACCAGCAGCAAGCAGGAAGCTTACCTGCTCGATCACCATCAGGGTTTGCCGGCCTCCATATATAGACCGTGATGAATTTTTAACAAAGAGCAGAAACAAAGGCTTAATTGACAAGTGAACTACTTCCGTAGTGGTAGATTCATACTCTTTCTTTCTAGTCGTCTAGGAAGCCCTGCAGCAATTCCCTGGGATTTCAGGGGGCGCCCGCCCCGCGATAGAGGTACCTGAATACCCCCGCCCCACCCTGGCTGTGGCCTTGTCACCCATGCGGGAGTCTCGCGAATATGCTCCTGCCATGGCAGCTCCCTGTGGGTCAGTCAGCTTCGCGTTGAAGCAATTCGCCCCCATCCGAATAGTATACCGCCGCATCTAGCCTGGCTTCATTTCCTCCCTCGACAGCTATCACAGCAGTCTTTGCCAATCCCGAGTGGTCATGGCTTCTCTTTCTCTCTCTCCGTGGGTCTGTCCGATGATTTCTTCCCCCGCCTCAATGCGCCTATCTTTTTCCCCTCCGGTGTCTGCAGGTGCTTCCGGCAATCCTTCCCATCCAGCAAGTCCTAACGTATCGTATCATCGCCATACTGCATTTTTTTAAATGCCAAACTGTAAAATTTGCTCATGCACATCCGCCGACCCTCTCTGGAGACGTCACCTGTGCCTACTTTTCTCATTCCGCGCTCTTTTCTCCTTCCGACTTTTTCGACCTATGCAACTGCTGGCATAGCCAGCCAGTGGCTCCCCCTCACCTGTAGCTGCCACCCGAATTAATGTACTCGTACCTATCTCCTCTCGTTCCCGGCGCCAGCTAGGAGAAAAAGATCCGGACACGAGATGTGAGCATGAGTACCGACTGGGGGCTTACTAGCTTTAGGTTGAGAATCGATGACGGGGAGGGGCGGGAAACCACATCTAGTGGTAACTTGCGCGCCTCCTCGAAACGTATCTACACGTGAGTAATCTATATTACAAGAACGAAACAAATGCATCAGATTGCACACAATAGATACCACTATCAAGACAAAAACGGACACACTGTGACTTCATAGCCTCGCACCCAAGCGCAGGTGAATGATTATTAGCTTGAAGTAGCGTAGATTTAGACAGCTTAACAACTAACGAGGGTAGTGACTTCCGTCCTAGACTAACAAACTGCGTATCCACTCCCTACACTGCCGTCCTTGTCATGCCCAACACCGAAAACGTACAATACTCATCATCCGAATCCTCCGCCTGCTTGCCGGGGCTATCCCCCTTCGAATCCGAACTCCTCGTACTCCTCTGACTCTCCGTACTCAGCCGCCTTCTCTTCCGGACCAGCTTATCCACCAGGGGCTTCACCAGTGCCTGCAACCACTCCAGGAGTGCCACGGCGATGTCTTGCGGGAGGTACGGCGGGAGGGCAGTCGCATAGACATTCTGGTGGCAGGATAATACCATGGGGGTCGCAGTTGGTTCTGAGCCGCACCTACCGTACCGGGACCCAAGCAGGGAGAGGAGCTTGGTGCAAATGGGGCAGCACCGCTTGGATACGCCGATGGTGCGGAAGGTGTTCTGGAACTGCGTGAGGTCAATGTCCTGAGGCAGGCGTGCGATCGATGCAGGGAGCTGACTCAGGTGGCGGAGGGTGCCCAGAATGGCCTCGGCGTGCCAACAGCCGGAGAATTTGTGGGTGGGTGAGCGAAGAATATGTGTTGCACCGCTGCGATTCCTCTGACCGTAGTCCTTCAGTGCGGCAATGGCCTCTGCGGAGGAGATATACACGTCACCAGGTTGGATGTCGTCAGGAAGGGGTGGATATAGCGTCGTAATAACGTCTTGCCAGCTGTGCAGGTCGGTTTTCGGGACACCCACGTCCGCAGCAGATACATCACAAAGGGTGAATCTCACTGACTGTTTCGGAAGATTCTTTTTGGCAGTGAGATAGTCCAGCGCAGTCTGATAACGAGTGATTAGCCAGAGACATTCTTCACCAACGCGACGCTCCTTAGACGCCAGCGTTATCTCGATAGTTGTATCTGTAGCGCCACCATCATCATCTAGCTCTGCGCTACCATCATCATCTAGCTCTGCACCACTATTATCATCTAGCTCTGCGGTGAATTTATCGCTTGTGGGTGTTTCAGTTGGGGCATTTAGCATATCGACTTTGCCGTCTATCGCGGGGGAAAAGGTAGGCTCAAGCGCCTTTATGTGAGCGGCACTAGCTGGGCATTTATGTACCATGGCTTGGAGCCGAGCCATCCAGAGTCGGACATCTAATGCAGCAGCCGAGATTTCCATGAGTGTGGTCTGAGGAGATTGGATTTTTGTATAGAGAGTTTCCGTAGCTGCGCTTGCTGTCTCAAGTACTGAGAGTAATAGGCGGTGGAGTTCCCAGGCAGTCTGCTTGGAGTAACATGCCATATTATCTGGATGGGAAAATAATGCCGACAAGCGGGGATAGGTACTGGCTGGGGTTATAGGATCAGCAAATAGTGACATGAAGAAGTTGATTTCAAACTTGGTGAAGGGAATTCGAGATGAGTAAGGGGGCTTCAGAACGGCGGCTTCTACATCCTCTTGCAGCATGTTACTCATTACCATTCGGAACCTCTGGAACAAGACTGAGCGAAACCGGCGACACATTTTCCCAGCCGAGTAAAATATGACAAACAGAGTAAGAAGGTTCTTCCGCAGCGCCAGGTTGTCCCGTGCGAGCTGAAGCTGATCAGCGGGAATGTCTTGGGATGAATGAGGAATGAGTGCGATGCGTGTATTGCAGGCATCGACTATTGCGTTGAACAGGATTTCAATGCCTTGGACATGGTGACGGAAAGGGACATGGCGGTAAGTGTGCAGGAATCGTAGCATGTCTTCTTCAGTTGAGATGGCTTGTAATTGAGCAGTGATGTCCTGCGGAGGCGGGTCTGGGGATTTGGAACGCGGGTTACGGGTAATCAGGTAGGCAGGTGTTGTTGTTGATGGTATCCACTCATCAGGTTCACTATCGCTGGAGCTATCTATAGCGACAAATAGGTTGAACCGCCTGGATCGTTTCGGAAGGACAGCGACAATCTCATGCTCCCTAACCAGGACGTGAGCGATGTAGTTGAGTAGCTTCAGGAACGTGTTTGACCTCGATGGTGGATGGCGTCCTAAGTGAGCGGAACAGTGGTGAGAATCTAGAACAGGTGGCAGATCGGAATACTGCATACCTGAATCATCGCGAAAGACGCTGGCACTGTCGGCGATATTGGCAGTGCTGCTCTCGAGCGACTCGGGGTTGACAGATGACAGGGCAGCCAGAAGGGATGTCAAGGTGCGAACGCGCAAATCGCGGTCGTGGTGCGACGCAAGCTGTGCGGCTTCTCTAAGGGATAGAGTTTCGCGCGTGACTGGCATGGCAGATAGGCGGTGTTGTGACGTGGGGAGAAATGGAGGGTGGCTATCGTGTATGGTGTGAGATGTGTGATGATCTGTGCTGCGACCATCGCCAAGCTGAGTCAGCATGGCAGGGATGAGAAAGGTGTAGGTCTCCGGGAGCCTTGATCCAACATGCCAATTTTTTCGATAAATGTATACTCCTTCCACAGCTAGCAAGGTGGACCAGGCAGCATCCCTCTGACAGATATTTATCCATTAACCCTCTGGCCTATTATATTCATGGCTTTGCTATATATACAATCCTTACACAAAAGTCTTGGTGAAACATGCCTATCAGTGCAACAAAAGCGCAAGTACAATAACCAATGCCTTTCTGCATGTAATGAAAGGTAAAGATAATTAAGAGAAGTATTATCCTTACTCAATTCAATAGGCAATAGTGGTAGACAATTAATAACTCAGGTAATAGCAACCTTAATTTTGCCGTAAGAGAACTAGCACCAATATAGTACAACTGGAAATTTTCAACCCTATATACGCAATGCTGGGTATAAGTAGCCTTACTTCTGGGCTCTAAATAATATTGGTTGTTGTTGCCAATAGATTTTTAATTTAACTTAATATACACTAAACAATTTTTAATTGTACCATTATATGACTTTGTATGACTAAAAAGACTATTACTAAACTAAGCATATTTGATGCTATAGCATTTTGCTAGTAAGGTATTTTCACTAGCTTTTAGTGTTTTTATAACTATAAAGTGACTTTACTGCAATAGGAGGTATTCACTACAATAGAGTATTTTAGTCATAGTTCAGGTAGACACCTATGTAGTTTAGCAGAATCCAGATCCCTAGCTCTTCCATCATGCACTCTACGGACTTACATGGAATAAATACCCATTAGGTAGATATAGAAGTTGTCTGTTAAGTGGTATTAAAGGTATAAGACATAATGCAAAGTATGATTTCAGATTATAACGCAAGCATTTTTAAGTCTTGAATGTATTTCTATTATATTCTATTTTGCATTATCATTATATTTCTATTAGATAGCTTGAGGTGCAGCTCATGTATGGCAGCCTGAGTATGTTATGTTACAGCCCAGCTGAACTCTTATATATATATCAGACTATAGTGTTCTCAATCAGGAATTGGCTGCCAGATGAGGAACTCTATAATAACATAGCCTCTACTGTTGGCTATGCTCAAATAGAAAGCTCCTTTAAGATATTATGATTGATATCAGATGCAGCTGTTTTATTTTAAGTCGATGGGATTGGATAGTTGAAGAGCAAGACCCCAGTGGTATTCTATATCTAATATAGCATTACTCCACTAAAGAAGTAAGTTATACTTGAGGTAAATCAATCTGTATACTACCATCAAGTCATACTCTTGATATACACCTTCATGCTTTGATCTATCTAGTATTCAAGTATATTTTAGCTCGGTTGTAATCGTATGCCTTAGCGTCAGGGGTTTCTCCTGATACCTCCTACAACCTATACTCCTCCAAGGTCAAGCAGGCGCAACAATCCAACAAGAAGATGTCTATTCTACCATTTCTATCAGCCAGCCACAAGGTTCTTCTCTCTACAGAGAACATCAACCTCTTGTGCACATCTAGGAAAATCAAACCTAGATGGATCTGACCATGGCGAATCCAACACATCAATAAGAAGAGGAACAACTATACCCTTGACTTGTCAATTGACAGTCGACTTTCCCTTATCCGCAATACCTTCTACATCAGCAAGATCAAACCTTATATTCAAAACGATTCGACCAACTTCTCAGGTCGTCATGATGAACAACTTGGTAAACTAATGTAAGGAATATGGGATGTCGAACGACTACCAGAATTTCGTACTGCTCCTTGTACTGGGAAAAGACAATACCTGGTACTTTGGAAAGGATACAGAAATGACGACGATGAGGGTATCAACTTCGAAAACATCAGCCTTGAAATCGTTCAACACTTTTGGACTAGCGGAAACTATTCCAACACCTTCAAGCAATGGGAATTCTACAAGAAATACAAGAAGCGTCACCCTCGTAAAACCCCTAAGTCAATAGTTCAAACTGAAGAAGACCGAGTTCTCACTCTCAGTCTCAACGACAAGACCTCACCTCCACTACTACCAACCTTGCAGAAGATATATTTTATATTTTCCTAAATTATTGATTCGCACCGGTTGAATTAACCTAGCAATCCCGCATTCCTTCTTGTTGTTTTCATTGTCGTTCTGAATTGACAATGGAGGAAGGCATGGCAAACGAGGAATCTACTGGATGTTTTCATTGTTCCTTATATCATGACTCTTTACTATGAATGATTTGGAAGTTACATTGGTCTCCTACTGTTTATTGCAAAAACTGCGATTTTCATAACTGTCGTGCTTGCACTTGTTATTTTGCACTACCTCCACCTTGTACAAGGGAACAAGAATAAGAAATCCTTTTAAGTGGGAAAGTGTAATGGAAGACTGTTTGGCATAATTGTCTTATTACGCATTTCCTAGCACCTATCATCTATACCAGATAGCTCGGGCATAGTAATTCACATACTACTGCCTTAAGGGTATCCGGTCCTTATATACTTTTCCCTTATCGAGATGCATTACGAATCCACACCTATATTTTTGAGTACTGGAGGCCTGACCTCCTACAACTGTATTAATGGTCATGGAGGAGTACTTTCTGGAAAGCCGAGAAAGCAGGTTTTCTGAAAAGGCCAGACAACAGGCTTTGCAGACTCCAGAAGGCTTGGCAGCTAGTATAACTACTGAGCCGATCCAACCTACTAGAGCAGGATTCTCAGATCAGATCACTTTAGAGTGAGTTCATACAAGCCTTAAATAGCTTCAATATAGAGAGATTATTCCTGTTAATTCTCTTCCCGCTTGGGAAATCTGTATGCTCTCAAAGACACTCCGAGTGCTCGACTTACCGGAACCAATAACAGACATACACTATCACTCAGGTGATTTTACAGACTTTGTTAAATGCCCCATGGTGCTACTATTGACATCCCTCATTACACTTTCTGACACCAGTAGTCTGACTTCTCTACTAGTTATTACAATAACTAGCCGTGATTGTCAAGTCCTTTATAGCAAATGTATGATCTTTTGTATATGTAGTGACAATTTGATATGTAGAATCAAGCTTGTTACTACAGCACTAAGGATCCTGAAATCCCTCTTACATAGCTTCAGTGATGTTAGTAGAGTGTTGAACCAGTGTTCCTAACTTTGGGATTTGTTCAAGATAATATATAATTAGATGAATCTCAGGGAAATTATAATGTACTACTTTTATAAGAATTTCTTCAACCAGTCCTTGATGCTCTATGGTGTTTTCCTTTTAAGGTTTGATTTATTCCGCTTACCTTATGCTCAAATAGGTTCTTGCGGACAAGATCCTTGAGGAGGGGGGTATTGTCACAGGGTGACTACCGGCCCGCCTCAGGATACTTGTACGATACAGAACGACCCAAGGATATATTATACATGTCTAAGGAATACTTAATAATAAGTATTGCACATTACTAGAAAATATTACTCGTAGCAGTAATACTTCTATCTGGAGTTCAGCTCGGCAAAGAAATATTACGTGGTGAGTTCCAGGATACAGGAACTACTTCAGAACGTGTAGCTGGAGCTACAGTTCAAGTTTTATGTGATTGCAACTACTAGTGATCTAGTTACAGTCAGACAAAGTCTCTTACTATACAACTGAAGAAAATATTTCTAAGTCAAAAATTGTATGGGAGCAGTTACCCTGAACTTGCCAAGTTACCCGAAACTACTATTGGTTACCCTGAACCTCCTAAGTGAGCTACTTACTAAATGTGGTGTAGGTCAACAGTCCTCCGGTAAGCAACTTCGGTACCTTATTGCGGGACAAGACTAAGCCCTATCGGGAATCCGTAATGATTGTTATGATCAGTACAGTTTTACGGTCCCACCGACATATCATACTAGCCGCATTTGTCGCTCCCAGGCGTTTTGGGTTACCCTGAAATCTCCTTAGGGAGAAATAACAAAATCAAGCCACCAGGGCGTAATTTAGACCAAAGTGCAACTGGTGACACAATGAGAGGCAATGGAAATCTGAGTGAAAATAAAAGTTCTCAGAGACTTTTGGTTCATATTGGTTTCAGGGGTAGTTTTGTACGCTGAATCCATTTCTGGAATCCGTTTTGCCATCAGAGCTATACTGGGCGAGTTATAGGCTGTTGAAGATGTTAAAACTACTTCTGCAGGTTCTAGCGTATGCCCAGTTGACAAAAGTAGCTAACCAACCTAGTCTATTTGAGTGCAAGCAGAAAGGGCTTTCAAAGGAGACCTTAATGAAGATCAACTGGGCCATATCAACGGAGTTATGAGCAGTTGTAGATGGTTCACGTGTATGCGAGGTAGGCCCTCAATGGACACAAGACAACTCGGATGGATGATGCCGCATCAATTAATTAAGAAATCTGAGTTGTAAACTGTACGACTTTTAGTTTACTATCTGAAAGTTACTCTGGCATTGGAAGAAGACTATGGTAATCTCGCTTAAGCAGTGACCAAGAATAGGTAGTGTAATCTCCTAGAGATACAGTTGGGAAAAGTATTCTTAGTTGAGTGCAGTGTGTAGTATGACTCTACAGTAGCTGAAACGCTGGCAAACTGAGTGCAGAAGGCAACTGCATGAAGAAAAGCTGATGTGAAAACCTTCGGACATGAGCAATCCGAAGCCCGCGAGTTATCACAATATATATCACAACGGAATACAAATAGTGAAAGAATTGACAAAGGTGAGGATAGCGCCCACCATAGTTGTTTCGCAATCGATTCTATATGAAGCCTACAAAGTTCTAAGTTGACATTTCCTGAGTTCTAACTTTATCTGTAGTTTTGACCTCGTAGTTCTACCCTAGTGATTTCGGGTTAACTGGACAGTTGCGGCTTCTCTTGCGGGTCGAAGCCCGAAGCTCCGGATAAGTCTAGCAGGGACTTTACATGCTAAAGGATTATTCGGAGTTTTGAACAAGTTCCGTTGTCGCAATAGAACATGCGGCCACTCTATTTTATACTTGGAGTATCCGCTATATAGTTAATAGAGCCCCTGTGACAGCTAGCCTGCATGCATAGGAGGAATTAATTTAGCCACGTTGCCTTACTGGCCCTGCCTGTCCAATTCCTCATTGCTATAGAATTCTCAAGATTCCTTATCTGATCCCTTACTCATAGGGTCGGAATCAAAAGAATATTGCACTACTAGCAGTCCTGTTATTTAATCTAAGTCTCAGTCATGTGGTGAAGTTTCTCAGTTGCTGTCATTGAATAGGTGACGTTTTCCAGGACGTTGATTTTCAAGGCTTCTGCAGTCTTCTTCTGGCTAAAACTTTACAATATGATTAAAATATGCTTTAGTGGAAAAGTAAAGCTGTGAACACTACGAGTATTTTGTTTTATATCTTTTTACGTTAGTTGTTTGTAATGCTTCAAATCGGATTCATCAGTAAAGAATTTTTGGCGCCCTGACGCCCTGCTGTAGCGCCCGGACGCTAGGCCTTTGTACCATTGCCTCTAGTGCTCCTGGTGCCTCCAGGGCGCCTGGGCGCCACCGCCCGAGATCGCTGCCTCCTGGGCGTCCAAATAGCAGCAATTCCGGGCGGAATTGGGCCATTTTTGCGCGGATATATGTCGCCTATGGCGCCCTAACGCCAGCGTTCTGGGACAGCGGCGTCCGGGCGCCCTCGGTCCGGACCGTGGCTTTCTAAATTGTCTGCTTGCCTCTGGGTGGCGCTGGTAGCACCTGAGGCAGCAGGGGCAAGCTAGATTCTTTGCAGATGTTACAAACATATTGTACATGTTGAATACATAGTGGTAGTCTAGTAGAAGTTTTAGTGTTTGCTACTCAGACTAGTGTCTGCTTAACAATTATGTAGCTACTTTTAGATTTAGTTTAATTGCAACTAAAGAGTTTTAGAGAATCAGGATAGAAACACTAAGCCAATTTAGACACTGCCTATTTAGAAGTCTTGGCAAAATATATTCTGAGCAGTGGGGTTCCAAAACTATTCCCTAACCTTCAACAAATGAAATCTAAATACCAAGAACAAATACTGAATGCTTCCTGTCAGATGGTATCTTCCCCAACTTAGTACTTACTAATCATGGCTGTTGAGAAGAATCTTGGCAAATTCTCTGCAAGTAAAACCAACTTCAAACATAAGTTGTTGGATGACTTGCATTGGAAACAATCCCCGAAACATAAAGAAAGTATGTAGAAGCGGAGAAAATAGTGAAATACCTAATAAGTGTATTTAGGGGTAAAAAAGCGTTGAAAACACATAACAAAAGTAAACAAGTCTAGAAGTGTGAATATTGAGTGTCTTCAAATCTGAAAGACATTTTCAATTTACAATTGGATGCAGACTCAGAGGATTTAAATATTAGGCATTAGCTTCCAATTGCTTCAAATGCAAGGATTTCTACAAGTGGCCATTATGACTACTATAAGCTATGACTTTGGGAAGTACCTATATAGCCATTCCATAGTCTATATAGCTTTTCCATATAAGCACAAATACTGATAACATCTTCATCAAACTGGTTTCCTAACTACTGCCTCCAGCACTTCCGACTACAGGACTCCAGCACTTCCAAATACAGGACTCCAGGACTTCAAACTACAAGACTCCCCAATATATGCACCAAGAAGAAACGGTTCATGCATTACTTCTTTCTGGCTATAAGTTACCTCTATTTTGATACAGATTTAAATCCGAAATAGGGAACTAGATATAAGAATGCCAATACCAGCCAATGCTATTAATAACTCAATAGACCTGTTAGGCTGACCCTATATGATTGTAGGGGAGGGATGGTGAAAGAATTCATTGAAATATGTAAGCTGATGGATGGAGGTGGAGCTAAAAATCAAAGCAAAAGGATGGCAGTGGAAGAAGGATGCTGGAAACCAGTAGGACACAATCCTCTTAAAATGCATTGGACTTGAGGACTTCCCAGTATGTAGAGCCACCATAAACGGTTGGAACCTCAAAACCAAAGACATAAAGCCCATACATAAGGCACTTAATAAGCTTATCCTTACGTGTTTCAAGTAATTTCAGGACTCAAGAATCAAGAGAAGAAGAGAAGCAGGAAAGGAGGGGTTGGTAGTAAAGGTAGTGACAAGTGGGGGGAATGTGGGAGCCAATGTAGGTAGTCAGGCTAGGCCTGAAATAAAGAGAGCCAGATATAAAAAGTAAAAACCTGTGGTCCTGTATATCCTGAACCTAGTGAACCGAAAACATTATCCAAAACGAGACAGGTAGAATTGGGACTGAAGAGTCGCTAAGATGCTTGGTATTATATACGAACCCAGCTTAAATTACCTGCACCTAAAGATATTTACGAACCTTATAGATTGCCATAAGGTGAGACAAATAATTGAGGCATTTGGGCGTGCATATGAGAATGATCAGTAAGGGGATAACGAATCTACCAACGTGATCCATATCAAATCTGACGACAAGTTGAATAGTTTCATGCAGCTTACAGAGGCAAAGCCGGTAAAAATTACCATGATCTTATATTGTACTATGGCCAACAAGCCAAATACCCTCCCACTTAGAAGAGTAAATGCTAAGGCATGCTACTACAGTGTGGGGCGGTTTGATGGGCCTAAGTACTATGTAGATCCAGTGGGAGATTCCAATAAAGATGTTCGGAGAAGGGCAAGTAGCAGGAGAGGGGTTCTAAGGAAGGACCACATACTTGATAAGGTACTAAAGGCTATCAAGTATCAGCTGAGACACCAAGGTCAGCATTTGACTAACACGGAGGCCAAGCATAAGGCTGCCTACCTGGATGCAATTTATAAGAGTGACTCTGGCGGGAAGCTTTAGGTGTTTTTGTATATTGAGGAGGATAACTTGTCTAGCAAGTAAGTAATCAAATTCTGTATAGTAGTTGTCAACTACATTGTAGATGTAGCAGTGAGAACTGTAGTAGGTAGGAACCAGACCTCTAGGTAAATGAAAGTAGCTCCAGTGTAATGGGGCGAGGGCTGAGGAAATATTCCTGGTGATTTTTCTACGTGGGAGCTGATGTAGGTAGGCACTAGTATAGGGGCTCCAAAGGATATGACAGGCATAGGTGTAAGGGGGCGGAAGTCACCTGCGTGTCAAGTGAGAGTGGACAGTGGTAGGACGGAGAGCCGTTATCGAATTGTCACATGGAGGGGTCTATGGGAATGATAGGATGGCAGCAAGGTCTTATATAAACAAGGACTATAGAAATGCAGGTTCAGGTAATTGAACAAGTGGTTGGATACAGCAGAGAAGAGGAAACAAGGCAGGTCGTAGGTATATATAGGATAAAGGTTACTCTTACTAATATTTAGGATAACCACATAAATATCTAAGTGCACAAAGGAACAAATAAGCAAACAAATGAGGGAACAAGCAAGTACACAAACATGTATCACTTGCGTAAGACAACTTACGTGAGTGATGGAAAATAGTAACAATTGGCAGCAGTTATGACATTCACTTAACTAAATCAAGATACATTTCAATGACACACAATAACTATGTGCTAATGTGGGTCTTCTAAAGACAATAGTGTGTAGGACTTAGTGTGTCATAACATAGTGTGTGTAAGTGTGGGCCAAGTTAGTAGAGGAGTTCTATAAGGAACTCGGCTCTACCAATGCGGTTATGGGGTCTTAAGCACGTCCACTATGTCCTATACAGGATTATAGTAGGTGGCTAAGGAATTGTTGAGTGTAGGGTTGGTAGGGGATTAAGAGGTACAAGTGGACAAGAATATTACTAGTGTAGCTTGTATATTTGTGAGGTACCTAGACTAGAGTGTACGGAACAAGAACTGTCCTATCTAAGGCCGTTGAATTCAGATATTTAATAGATACTGAGTTCCTAAGGCAATGACTCTACTTGGACTCATATTAGGCAACCGTAAAAACTCATTATCATACCAGATCGTAACGAATACATGATGGCTCATTGTAGACACGTCTGATGATGCCTAACACGCTAATAGAAACAAGGCTGCCAACGAGATAAACAACCAACAAGAAAATAGAATAACCTACTGCCCAATTAGGCAGGCATAACAAAAGATGGTGGTGAGCAAGCTGACATACATTAGACTAACCCAGAATGATACAGGAATATGACACGTAATAATACGGAAATATGACGAGAAAACTACAACGAAAAACAACAAGACTAATCCCAATATAATCCTTCCTAATCCAACCATATCCAAAACGAGTAACTGCCAAAACAGGCCAAAAACGTGCCTTGATATAACCCAATCAATTCCACCAAAACTGCCAGAGATAAAACACGTGTAGAGAAAACATATACTAGAAAACCAGTTCCTTACAGTGTGGCAGCAAATAGTTTTGTTAGTTTTTTTTATTGTTTTTGTGTTTATTTCATATTTTATGTATTTTTAGATAATTTTTTTATTTTTCTTTATTTTGATTAGAAATATTATGATGTTACTAATGTTATTAAATAAAAAAACGTAGTTAAAACGCAATTCATGCCCCCCTACTCATATATAACCAAATTTTTTCCAACTTGCAATTCATAACTAAATTGCTTCACATCTAAATTATTATTCAATAATGGATGCCAGACATCAGAACCCAGGTTCTTCTAAACATTTGCAGAATCGAAATGTAACTTGAATATATATTCATAGTATATATATTTGTTGTTGAGATCCTTGTTATTTCACAAGTTTCTTTGGTATTTATTATTATATTAATATTGGATATATCAGGAATGATTTTTGAGAGCCCCAACACCAGCACTAAGGGTCTGGATGCTAGGGATTCCTATAGGACGCCAGGTGCGACCAGGGCGCCACTAGCGTTCCGGCGCCATTTCGCCACCATCCGGCCCTGCACTGGAGACGGCCCAGGGTGCTGGGCCACTTCTGGACACCACCGCTCCAGGGCGGGCGTCCATAACTGTCACTATGTCTTTGCTGGCGTTCCTGGCGTCTGACACCACAAAGGTAACCTAACATCATTCCTGATGTATCACCTTATTGTACTATATGACCACTACTCTTTAAGCCTACTTTATTGTTACAGGGAGTCATTCTTGCCAAAAGATCTGCTGGATTAGACATACAGGGTTGGAAGTCACACATTGAGTTGTCATGACTAATATGTAGTGCAAACAGACTAACTACATATAGACTAATAAATTAGTCTGAAAAGGTGGGGGTTATACAGTACAATAAGGTAATATATTATACTAATATAATAATACATACTTAAGAAACTTGTAAAGTAATAATGATCTTAGCAACAAGTATTTACATTATGAATACATAGACAAATTACATTTCGATTCTTCGAATGCATAGAAGAGCCAGGGTACCAATACGTGGCGCGATCTATTGCATAGTGACTGAGATACGAAGATCAAGCTAACAATATTCCGTTTGGCATAAGGCCTTTGAGAGAGGCTGATAAGGCAGGTAAATATTCCTAATAGAGCCTTGCTAGTTTGAAGACACTTGTCTCTAGATTATGTATTCTGGTTGCATTACTGACGCTTGTACAGTTAATTACTTGTAGTTAGATTTAGAACGCAGCACTCCCAAATTCTAAAGACGCAACTTATAGAAACCATAATTTGTATTTTGCCTCTCTTCTTTATATAAAGAAGGCAAAACATAGATCACAATGAATGCAACTGGAAAAGATTCTGCAGCTAAGACCAAAAAGTGGAAAGTAAATAATGGAAGCAAAGTTTGTCATGGTGGCAGGACTGAGCACATGAGCTAAAGCAAAGACAGGATTTGGAGTCCAAAATGCCATGGCAGGGATAACTTCACAACAAGTTGGCTCTTAGATAGAACATAAGTAGTCAAGGTTGGTAGCTGTTGGAATAGACCCATGAGAGAGCACTATTGTGTTGGAGGTCTGAGTTCGTAGTTGATAATATGTAGATAAAGGGGCAGATAGCAACTACATACAGGGCCTCAACTCCGAAAATGCAGTGAGATTCAGGCATGATAAAAGGTGCAAGTTGGACTATAAGGCTATTGGTCTTTGGAAGTTATAAACAAACTACACTCCAAGCTTTAATAGCACCTCCCATTACTTTAGCACAGTTGGCAAATAAAGTTCAAATCCATTTTCATAAGGTAAGTAATTATTATCTAGATATTATTTCATATCTAACTTCCAACATGGGATGTAGGTCAACAATTGCAGTGCGGTAAAGAAGATAGAGTCAACAGTAGGGTTCTAGCTCCAGCAATAGAAAGAGGGAGCCAGTTGTTCGCGGCGATCATATATAAATATTAAGAAATGACAAGGATTGTAGCTAAAGAGGTGGCAGTCTACATGCCATATGGAAACTATTACTAACACCTGCTGAAACTCTATTATTAATCCAGAACATATACCATAAGGGACAGTTGCATAACTGATAGATTATGAAAGTAAGGGAAATAGATAACTATGTGAGTCTAGACCTTTCTGACTAAACTTGTCGGATCATTAACATTACTAGCTTAAAAGTATCCATTGTCAAATAGACAGTCATATTGTAGTAGAGTGCCGTGCGACTATTATCAAAGTATATAACAATAGGGACTTACCCAATAGAGAAATAAAGGACGAAGTGGAAAAGTTACTAGATAATGATAGATATATCTGTAGGAAGACTACCTGAAATGTCAGTAGACTATAGGAGTTTGGTATCCAACGTTAATGAAAAATAATAAATGCTAAAGGTTCAATTTGGGGCAGAAGAGGTAGTTGCTGTAATTTATCAGCAGTATTTCCATGGTGAAAGAAGGCAAGAAAGTAGGGATCCAGACTTTCTAGACAAGCTTAGTGGAGTATTCATTTGCTTTGTGGCAACTGTAGTTCTACATTGCTTTAAATCATAGAAAATTGGTAAGTGTGCAGAGTCAGGACCTGATTTCAAGTACAAGAACAACTAGAGTAAGTTTGTACTAGACTCGTCAAGACGAATGTGTGCAGATATAGCAAAATACATACTTCAAGTTGATCAAGATGTGGGGCAATTGTAAGCTGGGAATTTCAAAGTTAATCCTGAATTATATTAGAGCAAATATTGCATATCAGATTGCAACCCATGCCAAGATTGTAGAGTATAAGCCAACTATTGTTCCGAAGGATGTTGATCAAACCTCATATGACGCAGAAGTGTATAAGGACCTTGGCTATTTATATAATAGACTAAACGTAAATGAAAGCAAATGCTGTTGTGAAAATGAACAGTTGTGAGATCTACAAGTGGAATTCAAACAAACATTGGACCTAGAAATTCGGTATGATATAGTAAGTGATGAGGGTGACTTTCTAGTTGCTTAATAGTATCGGATTCAGGATAAATTGAGTTAGGGAACTTATATTTTTGTATTTTGTGTCGGGACATCGTCAGTTATGTTTTTTTTACTTCGTTTTCACTTTGTCAGTTCCCAGTATTTTTGCTGTTGGTTGGTTGCTTAATAATTACATATTAGAGCCTATTGGTTTTAGGTTGGGTCAGTGTAAGGAAGTGATATTCCCAGTATATTGTTCTATCACCACCTCACAACAAACTCTGAACTAACATCTGCTATGTAATTTCTTACTAAGTTATACTAACCTGTCTAGTTAATTCTCGTGGGAGAATCACATGTAATTTCCTTATATTTCACAAGTTAACTATGGGTTGTTACAGGCGAGCTGTAAACAATGTAAATACTTCGAAGATATAATAGATAGGTGGGCGGAAGTATAAACAAAGTTATAACTCAAGTGTAGGAGCAGACTCGATTAGAGTAAAGCTATATGAGACTTAGAACACCGCTTGGGTCTTATTGTATTAACTATGTAAAAGCGACGACTTACATAGAAGCCTTGATCTGATAACCGTTTATCAGATCTGGACGAGACTTCCTAACACTGGAAAGTAGACTTGTCGTCAGTAGTTGCCTAATTGGGAACTGACTTCCCAATTAGAAATGTTGCAGTCTGACATACATAGATAAGGTAGGCTGTGTTGCAACGCAATGCACACAGGCTAACATACATGAGCTGCACTTGTAATACAATGAATAGAAACATATGAATGACACTTCTTAGAACATAACAGAAATATATTGAAGCAATAACATGTATGAGGCCAATCCTAACAGTACACACTTCCCTATTTCAGTTCCCTTAACGCCGTCATTAACGCACTTATCCGCACATTCCTAGTGGGTGATCAGTCCACTTCAATAGCAGTGTCTTACGACACAGTAGGAAGCTGCTTACCGTGCTCTAACGGAGGTCTCTTACCTGAGCCATAACATTACTCCCCGTTTCGAGGCAGGCGTCCTCGCCTGAACACACTATCTGAACGACTAGATAGGTGTTAGTAACAGGTCATGTAACTTCGGTAGGAAGGTACTAACACTTTGTTAAGATACTCACAATCTCTAGTGTCTGGAGTCCCCCAAGACCAGTGTATCCTATACATGCATGCCATGGCCGTTAAAAACCTAACCTCTTGCCAAAAGATCCAGTGGAAAAAGGCGACAAGTAGGGAGGATAAAAGGTACCATGTATTTCATAAAATTTAAACTCGACGTAGGTCTGAACCTCAGACGTCTCGTTCGTCTCGTGGCTTATTGGGGAACTTCTTACAATACTCCTTGAGCTTCTCAGGACAATTATCCAACCTCTTGAATTCTCTCCAAGTTTCTCCCAATTCATCATAACCCTTCCAATGTATCATGTATTTGACAACTCCTGCCTATTTCCTGGAGTTTAGGATAGTCTCGACCTTGTATATCTCGTTATTCTCATCCTCATCCATGTCTTGGGGGTCGTCTCGTATTTAGAATGGTTTGAGGAGAGTTGTATGAATGACGTTATGCCACCGGGTCCCTTCTAGTACTTCCAACCTATAAGCATGGGTTCCTATAGTCTCAATGACTTTGTAACGTCCTATCTACTTATTCGTAAGTGAACGGTTATTCCCAGCTTTTACTTATAGGTTGCAGTGGTCAACCAAGACCCAGTTGTTAACAGCAAACTTGCGTGCCTTTTCGATATGAATAGTACTTCTTTTTATGTTCATTTGTTTGAGGGTGTGGTGGATCTGGTTATGCACGGGTGTCATTCGGTCCAACCATTCTTCCGCAGCAGGGGAGGAGAGTTCTTAGTCATTGTCGAGGGGGATGGTGCGAGGTCCCAGCCATATAGGCTACGGTAAGGGGAGTATTGATGGGTAGGATGGGTTGTTGTATTGTAGGCAAACTCAGCAAGTGCCAGCCAAGTCTTGCAACGTTTTTGTCTATCATGGTAGAAGATACGGAGGTATTGTTTGAGTGTCTGGATGGCTCGCTCACTGAGTCCATCAGTTTGTGGGTGGTAGGCAGTGGAGAGGCGTAGGTATATGTTGAGCTTCCTA
>Ga0307511_10001821_pt1 | contig 22404 bp, 13 predicted proteins | sample 13_EM_MG_FD_200266 | JGI IMG/M metagenome (GOLD analysis project Ga0307511, IMG submission 200266) | Populus trichocarpa ectomycorrhiza microbial communities from riparian zone in the Pacific Northwest, United States - 13_EM | ecosystem: Host-associated > Plants > Roots > Unclassified | place... | reverse complement strand
GGCGAGCTGAGTGCCGCCGAACCGTGCAGCTTCAGCCCCGACACCCCCGTCCTCATGGACAAGGGCAAGACCAAACCCATCGGCAAGATCAAAAACGGTGACAAGGTCGAAGCCGCAGACCCCAACACCGGCAAACACCAGGGCTCCCGCACCGTCCAGCACGTGTGGATCAACCACGACCACGACCTGCTCGATGTCACCATCCGCACCAAAGACGGCCACACCGCGACCATCCACACGACCTCCAACCATCCCTTCTGGGACGACACCAAGCACACATGGGTCCCCGCCGGAAAACTCCATCGCGGCGACGCCCTCAACACGGATGCCAACGACCACGCATACGTCGTCAACACCAAAACCACGCCTGGCTCAGCGAACCGCTGGAACCTCACCGTCCAGCAACTCCACACGTACTATGTACTTGCTGGCGACACGCCGGTACTTGTGCATAACACGTGCGGTCCGGAGAAGCTCTATCACTACACGAATGAAGCCGGACATGACGGCATAGTCGGGAGCGGCGAATTGCACCCGTCCTTGAAGGCGAATAACCCGAAGGATGCGCGTTATGGAGACGGCCAGTACCTGACGGATATTCAGCCCGGGACGAAGACGCTCGGACAGCTCTCCGCGGCCTTCTTGCGAGTTCCGTGGGCTGGCCAGAAATTCACGCACTACATCGAAATTGACGTAAGAGGGCTTAATGTCGTCGAGGGGAGACCAGGCGTCTTCGTGGTCCCTAACAGTGGACCGCTTGACCTCAGTGGCAGGATCCTTGGATCTGGAAGGAACTAGAGGTGAGATACGTCAAGGTGGCATGGGATCATGATTTTGCCGATGATCCCGTGATCTACCTCAGCGAGCTCGGCGACGATGGTTATGAGACCAGAAAAGTTCAGTTCTATCGGGACGGTCGATCCGAGTGGGCTGATGAAATCCATGAGACCGCCACTGTCGGCCTCTCCGAGATTCCTTTTCCGTCGCTTGAAGAGATTTCTAGTCAACCTGAATTCAGTGCCGAATTGATCACGGTGGATGAATTCGAGAATGCGTGGAGTCGGTCGCACGCTGGATCGTGATTCGCCTTTGATGGCACTTCGCATTCAGAAGGTCTGCTGTCTCCGGACGGTAGAAACGCCTCGGGGCCCGCTGGTACCAGCGGGCCCCGAGGCGTTTGACGGCAGTAATTGACGGCAACGTCAGCGGACGGGCGTTGCGCAGAGGGGTGGTTCGTTGCCGCCGTCGGGCTTGCTGGTGATCTCGGTGGGGTCGCGGAGGGGGTGGCCGAGGAGGTCGATGGCGTCGCGTTGGAGGCGGAGTCGGACGTGGGCGTACACGGTGGCGGTGACGCCGATGTGGGCGTGCCCCAACAGTTCCTTGATCACGACGAGTTCGACCCCCTGCTCCAGGAGGAGGGTCGCCGCCGAGTGGCGGAGGTCGTGGAACCGGATGCGGCGAAGCCTGGCCTGGCAGAGCAGGGTGTTGAAGTGCCTGGTGAGGGTGGCGCCTTCGATCGGGGAGCCGTCGGGCCGGGTGAAGACGTAGCGGCTCGCTTTCCAGCCGGTTCCCGCCGCTTCGCGTTCCTGGCGCTGCCGTTCGCGGTGCGACACGAGCCAGGCGGCATGTTCGACACCTACGCCGAGAGCTTCGACGCCGTGTGGACGACGGCAACCCCCGTACAACAGGAAGGCTGACCGTGGCCCGCACCGAGTACTACGACGACCCCAACGCGCCCAAGCCGAACAGCATGGTCGCCGCCGCCTCCGCCGTCGTCACCGACGACCACGGCCGCATCCTCCTCCAGCGCCGCCGCGACTATGGGTACTGCCCGGCGGCGGCATGGAGTTCACCGACTCCCTCCCCGGCACGGCCGTCCGCGAAGTCAAGGAAGAGACCGGCCTCGACGTCGAGATCACCGGCCTGGTCGGCACCTACACCGACCCGAAACACATCATCACCTACACCGACGGCGAGGTCCGCCGCCAGTTCAATGTCTGCTTCACCGCCCGCATCACCAGCGGCCGACTGGCAATCTCCGACGAGTCCACCGAACTCCGGTTCGTGCCGCCGGAAGAGATCGAGCACTTGCCGATGCACCACACCCAACGACTCAGGCTCCAGCACTTCCTGGAACAGCGCGAGAAGCCGCACCTGGGCTGAACCGTCTGACGGCAGTAGTGACGGCAACAACCCCGCACAACCACGGAAACCCACGCACCTCACCGGACCAGCAAACCTCGCTTGACCTGCGAAAATGCAGGTCGAAAGGTCCGCATAGCACACGTACTATGTCGTGGCGGGCGGTGTCCCGATCTTCATTCACAATACGGATGGGGATAGGTGCGTCATTACGCTGAAGTACAAGAATGGCTGGTCGGCGGATCAGATCGAGGCCGCTGACGCCAAGGTGGCTTCATTGAATGCGGCTGATAGGCTAGTAGTAAGCGATGCTGCCGCTGCGCGAGGCAGTACCAGCGCCGCCGACTTGTGGAGAAACGCGGGTAATGCGATCGAGGATGGCCAGGATATCAACCATGTGATTGACCTGCAGCTCGGTGGCGTAGATGACGTGAGCAACCTGTCGCCACTGGACTTTTCGGTCAATCGCAGCCTTGGCCCTCAAATTGATCGACAAATCAAGAGGCTTGGGCTCCAGGTCGGGGATGTAGTTGATGAGGTTCGCATCATTCCCCGACAATGACCGCTCGTACTGATTGCGAATGGATATGCCGATGGATCCCACTGTTCAGCAGATCTCGCGGACCGTTCGAACTGACGCCGGCCTGTGTGCACTCTGGCAGAGCGACTACTTCGTCGAGACGGGTGACCCCGATGGCTGGGATGACTGGGCTTCGGACGATGAAATCCTGGTCCAGGCCATCTCTGCGGGTGCCTTGGTTCCCATTGGGGTGGGTGCCGACGGGGTCTTCGAGGTACTGATCCGTTGGAACATCTCGGGCTCGGGACTCACGGAGCGAGAAAGGCGTCATGTTCTCGTGTCTTCCGAGCCGTACCTCTTGGCTTCACCGGGCACGATCTATATCGGGGGACTTGAGGAAGCGGGCGACCTTCCAGGGCGGGATGCAAATCGGATCGATCTGTCGAGCGGACGCTACTCGGCGGTCGTTCATTTGATCGACTGGAAGGCCGAGTCGGAGTCGGTTGGGCAAGATGGGCGACCGCTCGAAGGGGCGCTACCGGATTTTGTCGTTGAGGTTCGCGCCGAAAAGGAGGCGGACCAGGTCTATCGAACCAAGTCCGCCACCTTTAGTCGTCCCTGAATGATGTTTGCACCGTAGGTGTCGCGTTCGACTTTCATTGGCTCCTTCGGCACGCGGTGGCTCTAGCCTCGAAGTTTCGTGACGGTCCGCTGGCGGAGTCGGTGGACCGTTTTCGGGCTGTGGGCTGAGGCTGTGCAGGCCGAAGACCCGAGTGTCAGCTCGGGATGGCGCCGGATTCCACTGCTTCGGGTGTTGAGGTGCTCTCGAAGGGGCGGGGAATCTGCTGGTCAGCCAGGGTCGGGCAGTTGGATGAGCCGGTCGAGGGCTGCGGTGATGTGACCGGTCCAGGGCCAGTGCCGGGCCAGGCGGAGGATTCGCCGACGGCCGGTGGTCACGAGCTGTCGGCCGCGCTGAACAGGCGGAGCCGTAGTCGGCGGGGCTCCCAGAGCCTGGCCTTGCCGGTCAGAGCGAGCATCGGCATCCAGGTCAGCAGGTCGAGAGCGATCTGCACGATCTCCAGCCAGATCCGGTTCTGGGTCGTGCGGTGCAGGGGCAGGTTGCGCAGGCCGGTGGTCCGGGCGGCGCGGATGCGGTCCTCGACCCGGGCCCGCAGCCGGTGACGGAGCTCGAGCTCGGCGATCGGCTGGCCCAAGGTGTTGGTGGCAAAACAGGTCAGCCGCATACCGTCCGCATCCGTGAGCCGCAACTGGGCCCCGGGGTGCGGCCGTTCCTTCCTGACGATCAGCCGCATGCCCTGCGGCCAGCCGTCCAGAATGTCGCCGGTGAGTTCAGCGACCCAGGCGCCGTCACGGATCGCGCCGTCTGCCTCGACGGCCGCCGTCCAGGCCGATACCGGACCCGACCTGGCTGAGGATTTCGCCTTCACCGATGCCGAAAAGGGCCAGATTCAGAAGGGGGCGCAGGCGATGGTCATGGCCTCCCGTGTGCACCGTCTCGCCGAGTTGCGGAAGCGGCAGCACGCCACACAGGTGCAGGTCGCCGAAGCCATGGGTGTCACCCAGGCCCGCGTCTCGCGCATCGAGAAGGGGCAACTGGAGCGCAGCGAGGTCGACACCCTCGCCGCCTACGTCAAGGCGCTCCGCGGCAAGCTGAAGATCGTCGCCGACTTCGGCGACGAGACCTATGTCCTCGGTTGACCGGTCGACAGGCCACAGCCGGGGTTAATGGACACCCTGGTCGACAGGTTCGCCTCTTGAATTAGCGCAGATGCTCCACCCGGATACAGGGGCGGCGCATCTGCGCATTGGAAGGCGAATCCACTGCGCGCGGGTTCGATTCCCGTCCTTGAGCTGGCGCCATCGTCCTCTATCTCATCAGTGCGATCCTGTCGGGCCTCATTGAGGCCGAGTTGAGGCCACAAGGATAGGAACAGACCGACAAGAGCTGACGAGCCCCAACATGGATAACCGGATCTGACCTGCGAAAACGTCAAGGGTGAGCGTGGATCGGCAAGGACCGCCAAGATCCTCAAAGGACTCATAATCCGTCGGCCGTGGGTTCGAGTCCCACCCGCCCCACCTGTGCAGGCTTCTGACCTGCGGAAACGTTCATTTTGTCCTGTCGGATCGTCAACTTTGCCTGAACGGACCGGATCCGCTGCTCGTGGGTTCGGCCTCGTTGCCGGTGTCGGTAGTGTGAATGCTCCTGACCTGCACGAATGTTCCAGTTCGCAGCGGTTGAACTTGCGGTACACGGCTCCTGTGGCTGGTTGGGCATTGGATTCTGGACGCTGGCTGGACGCGGGGAAACCGGAAGTATTCGCTCCGGTGCCGAGTCATCCACCCTGCCCGGCGGGTAGCGGAGTGGGCGTGGTGTGGTGGCAACTGGGCTCGCCTGGATCCTGCCGTTGCCGACGTGGCCCGGTCGGCGTGGGGGAGAAACGGCCCGTACTGAAAACGGCCCCAGATCGCACCACCGAGTCGCCCCCTGTGTCTCACGGTTTCGGCGGGGCACGTAAGCCAGGGGGTGCCGACGTACCCCGTTCGGCTGCTCGGACTACGGACTGCCGGTAGCTGACTTTGTTCCGACGCCCGTTCACCGCCTGCGAGAGGCGTGTTCCAGGTACGACTTTGCTTGGCGAGGAAGTGTCTCAGATGGCGATGACAAGGATGGCCCACCGGGTGTTGCGGGCGGCCTGGCTGAAGATGCCGTTCTGCCAACCGAGATCCGGAAGACCCTGATGGCGCAGTTGTACGTGCTCACGCCGGTGGTGTTCAACTCGGCTGCACCGACGTGTGATTGTGTCGCTACTCAGCAGGTCTTGGGGCTCATGTGGTGCGCCGCCGTGGGTGCTCCTGTCTGTCGGGTTGGAAGCACCCACGGCGGGAGGGATCAGGGGATTTGCTGGTAGAGGGCGGTGACCTGGTTGGGGGTGAGGGCGTAGTTCCAGGCCTGGACGGTGCTGATCAGACCGGGGAAGAAGTCGTTGTTGGTGCCGTTGTGGAGGCTGCGGCCGATGGTGAAGGCGTTGGCGGCGTTCCAGGAGGTGACACCTGTGGCGGTGGCGGCGAGGCTGCCGTTGAGGTAGAGCTGGGCGGTTTTCGTGGTGGCGTCGTAGGTGCCGACCAGGTGGGTCCAGGTGTTGGCGGTGGCCGCCGTCGTCGAGTCGGCGACTGTGAGGGCCGGGTCGGCGGTGTCGGTGTTGGCGAAGGCGAGGGCCCAGCGTGGGCTGCCGGTGTCCGCGTAGTCGTACTGGAGGTAGAAGGGGCTGTTCTGGGTGCCGTCCTGGGCGGCGACGGTGGCGTTCTTGGTGGGCAGTGAGGAGAGTTTCACCCACGCGGAAACGGAGTAGCTGCCGGCCGTGTTGAGCGCCGGCCCGCTGTCGGCGGCGTAGCCGGTGGTGCCGTCGAAGGAGAGGGTTTCGCCGCGAGTGGTGTCGTTGGTCCAGGTGGTGGTGCCGTTGAGGGTGAGGGTGTTGCTGCCGACGCCGGTGGTGTCGTTGACGGTGTAGGGGGTGTCGGTGGGGGCGGTGTCGTTGGCGATGGTGAATCCGTCGCCGTCGTCGAGGGCCCAGGTGTCGTGGGGGGAGAGGATGGCGAGGCCTTCGGCGGCGTACCCGGCGTTGGTGAGGTTGACATGGTCGCCGGTGTCGGCGGCGCCGGCGAGTTTGTCCTCGCCGTTTCCGGTGTCGGGTACGGCTAGGGCGGTGTTGAAGTCGGCGTAGTAGACCGGCGGGGTGGACCAGGGGCTGCCGAGGTCCATGTCGTCGAGCCAGTCGTTGACGTCGGTGCGGTTGGCATCGACCGTGCTGGTGCAGGGGTCGTTGGCGGTGGCGCCGTCGCCGTTGAAGCCGTCGCAGGGGGTGAGGGAGGTCAGCGTGGTGGAGATGCCCCAGCCTTGGAGTTGTTGGACGAGGGCGGTGTAGCCGTTGGCTTCCAACTCGTCCGGGGTGCTGCCGCCGAGGAGGTCTTCGAGGCCTTCGTAGACCACGACGTTGCTGATGCCGGGCTGGTCGAGGATGTCGCGGTCGATGCGGGAGAGGGCTGAGGGGCCGCCGAGGATCTTGGAGTTGTAGAGCTGCGGGTTGTCGGTCATGAGGTCGTTGGATTCGATGCCCTCGGCGATGGTGCCGTAGGGGGTGGGGGTGGTGGGTTCGGCGCCTTCCAGAGTGTCGGAGACGCGGTTTCCGCTGGTGATGGGGGTGGTGTTGGGCTGGAAGGCGTCGATGAGTCCGTCACCGAGCACCGCTTGGGTCGGGGTGTGGCTGGTGGTGACGTCGACGTTGGTGACGAGGTCGGTGAAATAGCCCTGCAGGGTTCCGGTGCTGCTGGCGAAGGGCGTGCCGGTGGTGTCCGTGGTCTTGTCCCCGGCGCCGCTGACGGTGACGTACTGGTAGGCGTTGTTGGCGAAGGAGTGCTGGACCAGGTACGGCACGGAGTTGGTCAGCTGGTAGGAGACGAGGAGGTAGTGGTTGGCGGTGACGGGGAAGGTGAGCGGGTCGCTGTAGACGGAACCGCCCTCTGGGATGGCCACCGCCTGGCTGCCGCCGAAGGTGAGGGTGGTGGGGGTGGCGGCGGGCACGGCGGAGATGACACCGGACCCGGAGGCCTGGGCGATGGTGGCGTGGCCGATGGACAGCGGACTGGAGCCGATGGCGTTGTCGAGCTTGATGCGGACGGTGTTGCCGGAGATCGAGGCGGGCAGGGCGATACGGAAGGTCTGGTTGGAGAAGTTGGCGCCCTGGAAGTTGTACTGACCCTCGTTGGGGTTGGCCCAGGCGCCGGTCCAGCTCTGGCCGGCCGGTGCGGCGGCCGTGGTGCCCTTGGCCTCGGGTGTGCCTGTGGTGGTGTTGCGGGTGGCCATGCCGAAGATGTGCAGGGACTGGGTGTGGTAGCCGATGTGGTTGCCCACGTCGGGCAGCGTCACCGAGGCGATGGTCTTCGCCGGGTCGATGGGTGCAGAGAATGCGTAGAGCCGGTGCGGGGTGGTGGTCTGCCCGGAGGTGTTGTTGCGGTGGGGCAGGACCACGGCGGCAATGGAGTCGGCGCTGACGGTCCAGCCGGGAACGGTCAGGTCGTATGTCGCGGTGGTGCCGTCGGTGTAGGTGATGGTGCCAGTGGCCGCGCAGGCTCCCGTCGGGTCGGTGCCCGAGAAGCAGTACGAACCGCTCACCGCGGTTCCGGCCGGGACGTAGGGCGCGGTGTCGTCGTTGGCGATGGCTCCGGGGGTGGACAGCCCCGACCAGGTGGAGGTGGCCAGGAACTCCAGCGCGTTTCCGGAGCCGTTGTAGGTGATGGTCTGGTTGGCAGCCAGGACGTTGTCCTTCTGCCCGGCTCCGTAGGCGGGCAGGGTGAAGGTCGCTCCATCGACCGTGACTTTGCCGCCGCTGGTCCAGCCTGCGGTGGTGAGGTCGGTGGCGGAGTAGCTGTCGCCGCTGCCGTCCAGGTCGGCCTGGGCGGGGGTGGCGTCGGCGCTGATGCCGGTGTTGTTGAAGCACGCGGACAGGCTCGTGCAAGTGGTGTTCGGGTCCCCGGCGGCCAGGAACGGGTAGCCGGTGGTGCCGGAGTCGTCGCCTGCGGCGTCCACGGCGTACGCCCAAAGGGTGTGCGGACCGGGGGAGTAGGGAGTGATGGTCACCGCGGCGGCGTTGCTCGTGGCGGTGACGATCTGGGAAGCGGGCGGGTTGCTGGTGGCGGGCGGTACGTCGACGGAGTAGACGAACTTCGTCGCGCTGGCCCCGCCGCTGGTGGACACGTTGAAGGTGCCAGCGGTGCCGGCCGCGGCGCCTGTGACCCCGTCGTTGTCGGTGTTGGGGTAGAGGTTGTTCTTCGAGGTGACGGTGGGGGCGCTCGGCGCGGTGGGTTCGGCGACGAAGTGGCAGGTCGGGGACTGGGTGTAGGCGGTGGAGTCCTCACCGTCGGTGACCTTGACCTGCCAGTCCACGATCTGGCCGCTGGTCAGTGAGCTGATGAAGCTCGCCGGCAGGCTGTAGGCGGCGTTGGAGCCGCTGGCCAGGTTGTCGCCGCTGAGCCCGGTGTGCAGGGTGGTGGAGCCGTTGATCCAGTACTGGAAGGTCGCCTGCAACTTGTCACCGTCGGCGTCGGAGACCTTCGCCCTCAGCACGGGCGGGGTGCTGGCGATGGTCTTGCCCATGTACGGGTAGTCGGGGCCGGTGGTGTCGCAGGCCGCGTCGTCCGCGCCGGCGACCGCTGCCATCGTCGACTTGGACGGGACGGACGGCGGGATGTTGTAGAAGATCTCCAGACTGGGGTTGTGCTCGAAGCGGGAGAAGCCGCCGTCGTCGTATCCGGCCTCGGCGGAGTCCTCGCTGAGCGTGGCGGTGAAGGTGGCGGAATGACCGGCGGCGTTGTGCTTGATCGGGGTAAGCACGTTCAGGCCGTGGGTCACCGAACCGTTCGAGGGACAGTACGTCGGGTTGTAGGCACGCGCGTAGCTTGCGGAGGTGGAGTAGCTGTTGTAGCCGGGGCGGTTGCTCCAGTCGGTGCCTGATCCGATGCCTCCCGACCAGTGCAGATTGACGGTGTACGAACTGGAGCAGGACGCGGAGTAGATCTCTGTGGCGTCGACGGTCGCGGTGTTGATGTGCGCGCCGAAGAGGGTGGAGGACAGCTTCCACTGGTAGATCGCGTGTTCCTTGCCGGTGTAACAGGCGCCCTCCTGCCAGCCGTTGTAGCCGACCCCCAGGTATCCGTTGTCGGCGAGCGAGCCGGTCTGGTTGTAGAAGGACTTGCTGGGACAACCCTGTTTGACCTCGTCGAAGGCCGGGGCGGCGGGATCGTACGGGTGCCAGTTGAACGTGGGGTCGATGTAGACCGGGAACACCGTGGAGCGGGCCGTCAGCATCCGCGAGTCCGGAACGAGGGACAGTCGTGAGGCGGACACCTTCGTACCCACCGGTGCCTCACGCGCGGCCAGCCCGGGGTGTGCGGCGTCCGAGGGGTCCGCGGCGACCTTGGCCGTGCTCGCCGTACGCGCCTTCTTGGCTGCCGACGTCGGCAGCACGGTGTTGGAGTCCCACATCATCGGGCTGGCCGCGTCCATGAGATCCCGGCCACGAGTGTCACGCAACGCGAGGTTGTCTGAATTGCCCCGGGCCAGGCGGCCGCCGGTCACCTGGGTACCCAGACGGAGGGTGGCCAGCGCCGGGTTCCGGGCGGCGGCAGGGGACTTGACGACCAGCGTGTCGGTGAAGCCGCCTGCGGCGGTGGCCGAGACCACCAGGTCCACTGAGGGCAGCACGGACCGGTACGTCGCGGATCCGCCCTTGACGACGGGAGCGGGCAGCGTGCCCGGCCAGGAGACCGCCATGCTCACGCCGCTGTAACGGGTCGTGGCCAACGGGGTGTGACCGCCGCCGGAGAAGGACACCGTGCCGTACGCGGTCGCGACCGGAGACCAGGTGCCGTCACTGTTGTGATGCAGTGTCATGTCGACGGCGACCCAGCTGCCGTGCCGCTTGACGCGCACGGGCTCGGGGTTGGCCGACAGCTGGAATCCGCCGCCGGGACTGGCGGCCACCTGCTGGACGGGGGTTGTCAACGAGCTGACCGTGACGGCTTTCCCGGTCTTCTGGGCTGTCGCCGCAGCGGTCTCCATCGCTTCAAGCTGGGCGGCTGACGGGCCGTATCCGTTCGGCAGTTGAGGCAGATCCGATTGCTCGGGCGTGTCGTCGGCGACCGGGGCGGAGGTGCCGGAGGAGTAGAGGGTCGCGGCCCCAGTGGTGTCGGCATACGCGGGGGTCAGGCTCGCTGTGGCGGCGAGCAGGGCAAGCGTGGCGGTGACGGCGGCTCTGCTGCGGCCGGTGGTTCTGAGTGCGCCGGGTATGTGGTGCCTTCGCATGGGGACATCCACCTCTGTCTGAGACCTGAAGATCCAGTAGTTCACGACGCTAGGAGTCCACTGCTGTCCGTGACCAGAGGGGCACGGTCGGTGGAGGCGATCATTCCGCCCGATTGACGGGGAAACGTTGTCATGTATGCGACGTAAAGGTCTGGTCATGCCTGCATTGGAGGGTTCATCGAGCGTCAAGGGGTGGGTAGCGTCCGCTCGGATCGAGTGATCGTCATGGATGCCGAGGGGCGTGGGGCGCTGTGATTTCTGGTAGACGCCGGGGCGGCAAGGCGGTCCGAACAGGCCGGGCCGCACGCGCCTGGCTGGGCCGGATTGCACTGCGCGCCCCCAACGCGGCTCCCGCCGCGATGGCGTCATACGGCGGTGTCTTACGGGCGACGCCAGTCACCGCGGCCGTTCGACACCGGGCGCCAATCCCCGCTCATGACAAGCCTGTCCCGGTCACCGCTGTCGTCTCGCGCTGCCACCAGCCCAAGCCCGTGCCGGCCTGCCGACCCCCGCACGTCTCATGGCCCTCCGGTGCGGTGAGCGTCACGCTGGGCGAGGCCGGGGCGAAGGCGAAACAGGCATCCGGTACCGCGATACGCGCCGGACGGCTCCCGGTGTGCACAGGCTCGGCGAAGACCTCGGCGAAGCGCAACGCCGCATGAGGTGTGGCATCGGGTTCCTGTCTCCAGAACTCGGCCGAAGGGTCGGCCCGGTGGCGGATGCAAGTGGCCGTCCGGGACCCCGCGAAGATCAATTCAGCAAGTTGACGCCCTATGCGACCAGCCATCGGAAAAGTAGCGATATGCCCATGTCGTAAATCTGGCCAGAGATTCCCGAGCGGTAATTCCTGGAGGGTCGTCCTGGGTGCGTTCCGTTGCGTCTTCAAGATCGACTTCATCGACTTCATCGTCATCCGAAGGAGCAAGTTCTTGCCAAGGACGACAGGTTCACGCGCCCGGACGGGCGGGCGAGCGAGACCCGTGGGCTCCCTGATACGCGGACTGACCGCCATGACGGCGGCGATCTCCGTGATCGTGGGCCTCACCAGTACGGCCGAAGCGGTCTCGAACCACCGGCAACCCGGCTTAACCCAGGTCAAGCCGGTCCCGGTGACCGCCGTACGCTCCCACTACGGCCCCGTCCGACACCTGGCCAACTCGCCCTCGCCGAAGGTGAAGTGGCCCAGCGGTACCGCTGCCTTCGCCGCCGCCGCGACGACCGCTGCGGCCCCGACGGCAACGGGCGGCACTGCCGCGAAGACGCATGCGGCATCCGGCGCACGGCTCCGGGCGGGAAGCCTCCCGGTCTGGCTGGCCCCCTCCTCCGGCCTCAGCCTCGACCATGCCTCAGTGCGCGTCCTCCCGCAGCGGACCGGGCAGTCGGCGGGTGTCGATGGAGTGCTGCTCAAGCTGTCCGGGCTGCCGAGTGGCAGCCACGGCAAGGTCGAAGTCGGCCTGGACTACCGGGACTTCACCGCCGCATTCGGCGCCGACTGGGGCTCACGACTACGATTCGTGCGGCTGCCCGACTGCGCCCTGACCACGCCGCGACTCGCCTCCTGCCGCACCCAGACTCCCGTGGCCTCTGCCAACAGCACCACGACGCAGGCCCTTTCGTCCCCGCTCACCCTCGCCAAGAACAGCGTGGTCCTGGCTGCCACCGCCGCCCCGAGCGGCGGTGGCGGTGACTTCACCGCCACCTCGCTCAAGCCCTCCGGCTCCTGGCAGGCTGGCGGCAGCACCGATGCGTTCACCTGGTCCTACCCGATCACCGGACCCAGCGTCCCCGGCGGACTGACGCCCAACCTCTCACTGGGCTACGACTCCCAGAGCGTGGACGGCCTGACCTCGTCCACCAACAACCAGGCCTCGGTCGTCGGCGACGGCTTCTCGCTGCCGAGCAACTACATCGAGCGTTCCTACGGCTCCTGCCACGACAACCCCAGCGGCACCACCCAGACCTGGGACAACTGCTGGTCGGCCGACAACCAGCTCACTCTCTCGCTCAACGGCACCACCACCACCCTGATCAAGGACGACACCACAGGGGACTACCGGGCCCAGGGCGACTCCGACGAGCGCGTCGAGCGGCTGACCGGAGCGACCAACGGCGCCCAGAGCGGCGAATACTTCCGGGTGACCACGTCGAACGGCACCCAGTACACGTTCGGCCTGAACAGGCTGCCGGGGTGGGCGTCGGGGAACACGGTCACCAACTCGGTACTGACCGAGCCCGTCTACACCACCGACTCGACCCAGCCCTGCTACAACGCCACCTGGGCCAACTCCTGGTGCCAGCAGGGCTACCGCTGGATGCTCGACTACGTCAAGGACACCCACGGCGACGTGATGTCCTCCTTCTACACGCCGACCACCGCCTACTACGCGCGCAACCTAGGCAAGACCGCCGACACCCCCTACGTGCGCGACGCGGTGCTCGCGAAGATCCAGTACGGCCAGCGCGACGGCTCCGTGTACTCGACCAGCCCGGCCGGCCAGGTCACCTTCACCTACAACGGCCGCTGCAACACCTCCGCCACCGGGTGCGCCACCTCCACGCTGACCAGTTCCACCGCGTCCAACTGGCCGGACGTGCCGTTCGACCTGAACTGCGCCAGCGGCGCCACCTGCTCGGCCAACTCCCCGACGTTCTGGAGCGAGAACGAGCTGACGGGCGTTCAGACCCAGGCGCTGGTCGGCTCCACCGAGACGAACGTCGACTCCTGGGCGTTCACCTACTCCTTCCCCGCCACCGGGGACGCGACCACGCCCTCGCTGTGGCTGAATTCGGTGACCCGCTCCGGCCAGGACACCTCCGCCGGCGGTTCCACGTCGGCGCTCGCCATGCCGAAGGTGACCTTCTCCGGCGCGCCGTTGTCGAACCGGGTGGACGTGACCGACGGCTACCCGCCGATCACCCGTTACCGGCTCAACACCATCACCACCGAGTCCGGCGGCATCATCAGCGTCGGCTACTCGACCGCCGCCTGCAGCGGCGGCACCCCGAGCGACGCCAGCCAGAACACCTCCCTGTGCTACCCCGGTTACTGGACTCCCACCGGGCATACCAGCCCGATGCTGGACTGGTTCAACAAGTACATCGTCACCGCGGTCACCCAACAGGACCCGACCGGCGGCGGCGTCAACGACACCATCGTCACCCACTACATCCCGGTGGGTACCCCTGCCTGGCACTACGACGACAATCCGCTGACCCCCACCGCCCAGCGCACCTGGAACCAGTGGCGCGGTTACGGCGGCATGAAGGTCACCACGGGCACCGCGCCCGACCCGGTCACCGAGAGCGACTACACCTACTTCCGCGGCATGGACGGGGACACCTTGCCCGGCGCCAAGACCCGCTCGGCGACCGTCACCGACTCCCGCGGCGATCCGCCGGTGGTCGACTCGGCCCAGTACGCGGGTCTGACGTACGAGGCGATCCTCTACAACGGGCTGAACAGCGGAAAGGTCGTCAACGACACGATCACCGCACCCTGGAGCAGCGACGCCACCGCTGTCCACGCGCTGTCCGGCGGGTTGCCGGCGCAGAAGGCGTTCCTGACCGGCCAGAACGCGGTCGATGTCTTCACGCCGCTGGCGTCCGGGGCCACCCGGGAGACCGAGACCGACTACACCCACGACTCCTACGGCCGGGTCACCAAGGTCGACGACAAGGGCGACGTATCCACCGCGACCGACGACCTGTGCACCACGGCGACCTACGCGGACAACACCTCCGCCCGGATCCTCGACCTGGTGGACGAGACGAAGACGGTGTCCGTCAATTGCTCGGCCACCCCGACGCTTCCGGACGACGCCGTCAGCGACAAGCGGGTCTACTACGACGGCTCCGGCACGCTGGGCGCCGCACCCACGGTCGGTGATCCCACCTCGACCCAGCAGGTCACCTCGTACAAGGGGTCCACCCCGGTCTACTCGACCATGTCGTCGCTCACCACGGACGTCTACGGCCGAACGCTGACCAGCACCGACGCCGACCAGCGGACCACCACGACCGTCTACACCCCGACCACCGGCGCCGCACCCACCACCGTCGTCTCCACGGACCCGCTGCAACAGACGCTCAGTCAGACCTACGACCCGCTGCGCGGGTTGATGCTGACGCAGACCACCGCGGCCGGCTACGTCACCAAGGCGCAGTACGACGCGCTGGGGCGGATCACCGCCGTGTTCCGGCCCGGGATCACCGCCGCCGCGAACAAGTACAGCTACACGCTCGCCGCCGACAAGCCGAGTTCCGTCGTCACGCAGACCCTGAATGACGACGGCAGCTACCGCAGCAGCGAACTGCTGATGGACGCGCTGCTTCGGCCTCGCGAAACCCAGATCGCCACCGTCGACGGCGGCCGGGACGTCACCGACACCGTCTACGACACCAACGGCTGGGTGGTCAAGACCACCGCCCCCTACTACACCACTGGCGTCCCCAACTCCACGCTGGTGCAGGCGCAGGACGGTGACGTCCCCTCAGAAAGTGGCTTCACCTACGACGGCGCCGGACGCAAGACCGTGGCCACCGCCTATGCGCTGGGCACCGCCACCTGGAACACCACCACCGTCTTCGGCGGCAACTTCACCACCACCGTGCCCCCGAAGGGCGGCGTGGCCGAGACCACGATCACCGACGCCCGGGGACGCCAGACCGACCTGTACCAGTACCACGCGGGCGCCCAGGCCGACCCGGTCCACGACGCCGCCTCGGACTACTCGGACACGCACTCCACGTACTACCCGGACGGACACCAGGCCAGCCAGACCGACCCGGCAGGCAACACCTGGACCTGGACCTACAACCTCCTGGGCGACCAGGTCGCGGCGACCGACCCCGACTCCGGTGCCTCCTCGGCGACCTACGACAACGCAGGCCAACTGCTCACCACGACCGACGCCCGGGGCGACCAGGCCCAGTACGAGTACGACAAGGACGGCCGCAGGACCGCGGCCTACGACATCACCGGCAATGCCACCCCGTCGACCGCCAACCAGGTCGCGGCCTGGACGTACGACACGCTGAAGAAGGGGTACCTCACCTCTTCCACCTCCTACCAGCTGGGTACCACCAGCGCCTCGGTCACCAACGCGGTGCTCGCCTACACCGGCATGGGCGAGGTCGCTGCCTCGAAGACCACGCTGGCCAACCTGCCGAGCAACGTCGCGGCGCTGGCGCCGTCCGCCGGCTACACGGAGGCCTACACGTACAAACTCACCGGTACGCTGGCGAGCCAGCAGGACCCGGCGAGCGGCGGACTGCCCGCGGAATCCGTCAACTACGGCTACGACCAGTACGGTCAGGTCACCAGCGTCGGCAGCACCGGCACCGCCGCCTGGACGTACGTCTCCGCCATCGGCTACGACGAGTACGGCGACCCGCTCCAGTACTCCATGGGCCCGACCACCAGCTGGGTCGATCTGACCCTGAAGTACGACCCGCAGACCGGCCAGCCCACCGACGCGAAGACCACCGACTCCACCAGCGGCACGGTCGTCGACGACACCAGCTACACCTGGGGCAACTCGGCCGTCTCCAAGGGCGCCGGACTGCTCACCTCCACCACCGACAGCCAAAGCGGCGGCTCCGTAGTCGACACCCAGTGCTACGGCTACGACTGGGCGGCCCGCCTCACCGCGGCCTGGACCGCCACCGACAACTGCGCAGCCACACCCGCCACCGGCAGCAGCTCCACCGTCGGCGGCACCAACCCCTACTGGCAGACCTGGAGCTACGCCGCTGACGGCCAGCGCCAGACGCAGACCGACCACGACACCACCGGCAACAGCGCCGACGACACCACCACGACCTACCACTACCCGGCCCCGGGCTCCGCGACCGACCAGCCGCACACGCTCGGCAGCACCACCGCCACCGGCCCGGCAGCCTCCGCGAACACGGCGTCCTACCACTACGACGACTCCGGCAACACCACCTCGATCCAGGGCGGAGCACTGGGCGACCAGACCCTGACCTGGAATCACCAGAACCGGCTGGACACCGACACCACGTCGGCCGGCGCCACCAGCTACCTGTATGGTCTCGACGGCGGCCTGGTGCTGCGCACCGACCCGACCCAGGCCACGCTCTACCTGGGCGACGAGGAACTGGTGGAGAACACCGCCACCAAGGCGGTGACCGGCACCCGCTACTACTCCGTCAACGGCACCACCGTGGCCGCCCGTTCCAGCAGCGGGAACGTCCAGTATCTGATCCCCAACCGGCAGGGCACCGACTACCTGTCCGTCGACTACCAGACCCAGGCGGTGACACGGCGTCAGTACCTGCCGTTCGGCGGCACCCGCGGCGCGGCCCCGGCCTCCTGGCTCGGCGACAAGGGTTATGTGGGCGGCACCACCGACACCGCCACCAGCCTGGTCAACCTCGGTCTGCGCGAATACGACACGCAGACCGGCCGCTTCGTCAGCCGTGACCCGCAGCTGGAGGCCACCGACCCCTCGCAGCTGACGGGCTACGACTACGCCGCCAACAATCCGGTGACCGGCAGCGACCCGACCGGTCAGAACTGGTTCAGCTCCCTGTCGAACGCGGTCTCCAGTTTCGCCGACACCGCCCAGCAGGTCATCGACCGGACCAACGGCCCCATGGCCGCACTCGGCGTCGGGGAGCTGCTGCTCGGCGGAGCCGCGGACGGCCTGGGCGGCGCACTCATGCTGTCCGGTATCGGGGCGCTCGGACCGGGCGAGGCACTGATCATGGCGGGCTCGGCACTCGCCGTCTCCGGCTCCGCCACGGTGGCCACTGCCGTCGCAGCGCCGAATATCGCGTTTGCCGTGCAGAACGGTGATGGGGGCGGGGGCAGCGACGACGGGGGCGGGTCGGACGGCTCGTCCGCCGATGAGCCGAGCCGGGACGTGCAGGCGCAGAAGCTGGCTGATGAGCACGGCGAAGAGGAAGAACGCGAGGCGCCGCTCACCCTGGACAACGCCTACCGCTCGCTGGACGGTGCTCCGGAGGGCACACGGGCTCGGCGGATGCCCGACGAGAACCAACTGAAGGCCGAGCCGGGCGAGAGGGTGGAGAACCCTGACATCGAGTACCTCGACCAGCAGGGCAACATCGTCGGCTACGGCGAGATCAAGACGATCATGAAGAACAGCTTCAAGAGCTTCAACGGCCAGCTCAGAGAGGCTGTCAAGCAGCTGCGCTGGCGCCAGGACTGGGCGGGAGGTACGGAGGTCAACGAGGTCTTCATACAGGTCCCGGACCTGGTTGACGCCTCGGAGGTCAAGGGGTGGGTCCGCCAATATCGGGCTCTGCGGATAAAGAACAACGGCGGCCTCGCCTCGGTCCGCGGGTTCCGTCTGCGGGTCTACAGCAAGAGCGGCGACAGTCTGGGCACCTTCGACCTGGGCAACAACGCCGATGAAGGTCATGTCGAGGGGCATACCTACTATTCGCCAAACGGGTATTCCTATTGATCTGCCTGCTGTCGCTGTCTGATATCAGGCTGTAATCCGGGACAGGGGCGGATGCGTACCGTGAGGGCGTGTCCGCCTCTGTCCCTGTCCGAAAGGCACGTTCCTTGCCGCTTTTCCGAGTGTGCGAATCCTTTCCCGACGCCGCGAGTGCGTTGTCGCGGGCGCGCGCGATCATGCGTGATCTGGCCGACTGGAACAGCATTCCCTGGCCCCAACTGGAGCCGGTCAGCACAGCCGAGCAATATGCACACGCCCTCCGTTCCTTCGGCACCGCCCGCATCGTCGGGGACAGGGAGCCCGGCGCCGTACCGTTGCTGGACGAGCTGCGGCGCCGCGGTGTCGTCAAGTTCGACGCGGAGCAGCCGTATTCCCAGTTGTTTATGGCGGACCTGCGGCTAGGTCCTGACCTGGCCGATCTCTGGCCGCTGCCCGAGGGCGTGACCGTCAGTCTGAACCGGACCCCGCCCTTTGGCGGGCCCGACAGCGAGCCCGAGGACGACTGCACCGAGGAGGAACTGGACCGGATGGTGGCCGTGCTCGGCCCGCTCATGCTGACTGCCTCCTGGCACTGCGGCTGGCGCGGAGTGCCCGAGTTCAAAGACTGCGGTGTGAGACTCTGCCTGAACGGCGTCTGGCTGGATCAGGCCGCCGAGCCGTCCCCCGGCGAGTTCGGTGTCTGGATCGCCCTTGGCTCCCGCGTCGCCCGGTCGCCCGAGGGCGAAGTCTGGCGCCGTGACTCCGGGCTCCTGTTGGGCGAAGCACAGCAGGAGTGACCCGGACCGCTCCGAGCCTCCTCCGCTCGGACGGAGGTGAGGCGTGCGCGCCACTGCGCGGGGCGGCGCGGAACATGCGCGTGAAGTAGTTGTGGTAGGGCAGGCCGTCTGGCGGGCGAACTCGGCAGCGACGCCGCCGAAGGCCGTGTCGAGCGACACACCTGCTACTCACCGAACGGGTACTCCTACAGATGCGCCTGCTGTTGCTGACTGACACCAGGCTGCAACCCGGTGCAGGGGCGGATGCGTACCGTGAAGGCGCCTCCGCCCCTGGCCCTGTTCGAAAGGCACGTCTCTTGTCCTCGATGCCTTACCGAGTACGCGAGTCCTTTCCCGACGCGCCGAATGCGCTGGCACGGGCGCGGGAGCTCTCGCGCGAACTGGCCGACTGGACCTCCTGCCCCGAATGGAGCCGGTCACCACAGCCGAGCAATACGCCTACGCCCTCTCCGCCTTCGACACCGCCCGCATCTACAGGAACCGGGGAGAACCCGGCGTCGGCCTCTCTCTGGAGGAACTGCGGCGTCGCACCGTCGTCACGTTCGACAACGACGAGCCGAACTCCTGGTTCGCCGGGTACGTGAGACTCCGCCCCGACCTGACCGACCTCTGGCCGCTGCCCGCGGGGCTGACCCTCACTCTGGACTCGGCCTCGCCCTTTGGTGATCCTTATAGCGAGCCCGACCCCGACTGCACCGAGGGCGAACTGGATCACATGGTTTCCGTTCTCGGACCGTTGGCTCTGAACGCAAGCTGGGACTACGGCTGGCGCGGTCTCGCCGAGTCCAAGGACTGTGGCGTGCAACTCTGCGCCAACAGCGTCTGGACGCGCCAGATCGCCGAGCCGTCACCCGGCGAGTTCGGCGTCTGGGTCTCCCTCGGCGCCCGCGTCGCCTGGACGACTGAGGGCGAGAACTGGCTCCGCGACTCCGGACTTCTGCTGGGCGAACCCCAGCAAGGCTGGTGACTCGGACGCCCGGAGCCCTACGCCGCAGTGGAGGCGATGCATGCGAGCCACTCGTGCGGGGTGACGCCGGGGTGGGGCGGAACACGTGGGCGAAGCAATGGAGGTCGGGCAGGCCGTCCGGCGGTCTTCCCCGGCGACCGGCAGGCAGATGCCGGTCAGCAGCCAGCCAGTCTCGCTGTTCAGGGGTCCCCTCCGCGGGTCTACACGAAAGCGCCGACAGTCTGGGCGACCTCAACCTCGGCAGCAACGCCGACCAAGGCCATGTCGAGGTACATACCCCCTGTTCGCTGAACAGTTGCTCCTGCTGAGCCGCTGGCTACCGCTGTCTGACTTCAGGCTGTAATCCGGGATGGGGGCGGATGCGTACTGTGAGGACGAGTCGGCCCCTGCCCTGTCCGGAAGCACGTTCCTTGTCCTCGACGCTCTACCGAGTACGAGAACCCTTCCCCGACTCGGTGAGCCCGCTGTCGCGGGCACGGGCGATTATGCGCGACCTGACCGACTGGACGGCCGAGCCCTGGCCTCAGCTGGACAAGGTCACCACGGCCGAGCAACTCACCCACGCACTTCGCCGAGGCGATGATCTACTGGTCGATGACGCTGCTCATGACCCGCCGCCTAGCCCGGCCACACCCTGAGCGAGAATCGGCCCGGCTGCCGCTCGGCCAGCCAGCCCCGCGCGACCCACCGTTTCGCCTTCGACCGCAATGCCTTCACCTTGGCCGGCACCGCGTTCATGCCGAACACCGCGGCCATCTCCTGGCAGGTCAGCGGCCCTTGATGCAGGCGATGCCGGTCCGCGAGAGCCTGCAGAATGCGCTGGTAGTCGACCGACAACACCGACCAGGCCAGTCCCTCAAGCCACACTGGAACCTGCGTTTTCGGCTTCGCCGCATCCCGCAGTTCCTGAGCGGCCTCCACACCGGCGTCACCGTTCTCCGCGACCAGCACCGCACCGACCCTGAGCGGGCGATGGCCCATTCCTTCCATTCCTGCTCGGCCACGATCAACTCGGCCTGGATACGGTCGGCTTCCTCCCGCAACTTCTCGACCCGGCGCCGAGCGTTGAGTTCGTGCTGTTCCAGCAGTCCCACGACCGACGGCATCCGCAACCTCCACAGGAGCGACGACACGACAGCCCACCACTCCCACAGGGCCGCCGACCCTATGCCCCACCAGCGGAAACGCAGCCCTCAAGCCTGGAAAGACAACAGCTACTGAGTTCGACTCCGTTGCCATCAGCGTTAGTTGAGGTCACTGACCTGCGCAGACGTATCGGCCCATGGCTGGAGGATGGCGTCGTGGGTGGGCTGTGCGGGCGTCTGGACGTCGAATTCTGGACGCTGGCTGGACACGAGGATCCGGAGGTGGTGTCGTCCGGTGACCTCCGGGTGTCGGGAGCCGGTGGCGGACGGTGATCAGGGTGCTGGGCGCCCCATAGATCGCGGCGTTGCCGCCGTCCTCGGAGTGGCGAGAAACGGCCCGTACACGAAACGGTACGAGGGGACACTCGGGGTGCGCGGAGACGACTGTGGACGTTCACCCCGTTCCGTACGAGGTGCTCGTCCTTTGGCGCGGAGGGATGGAACAAGCCCAGCCCGCGCGGAGCCGATGCGACGTCCGTGCCGTCCCAGATGCGGATGCCGGAGCTATCCCCGCGTACTTGAGGGGCGATCCACCTGCCCTTGAGTCGCTGCGTGTTGGAAAGGGAATCCGCTGCGCATGGTTTCGAGAGCCTCTCCTCGGCTGGGAAGAGGGTCCGTGAACCGGGCGAGTGTGCCCATCCGGGACTCGTTCTGGACGCTCGTTGGACACAAGGATCGGAAAAGACTGACATGGGCCGAGAAGGACTGAGACGCCAAACCGCGTCTGACCTGGGAAAAAGGTCAAGATGAGCAATGATCGACAAGGGCTGCCAAGATCCTCAAAGGACTCATAATCCGTCGGCCGTGGGTTCGAGTCCCACCCGCCCCACCACGCACGCCTGTAATCTGCGGAAACGTCTCATCTGGGGTGCGGATTCAGGGTGTTGGGCCACGGGGCTGATTCCGCCGCTCGTGAGTTCGACTCCGTTGCCGTCAGCGTTAGTTGAGGTCACTCTGACCTGCGCGGACGTATCAGCCCGCAGCTGGAGGATGGCGTCGTGGGTGGGCTGGGCGAGCGTCTGGACGTCGAGTTCTGGACGCCGGCTGGACGCGGGGATCCGGACGAGGTGTCGACCGGTGACCTCTGGGTGTCGGGACATGGTGGCGGACGATGATCAAGGTGCTGGGCGCCCCATGCATCACGGCGTAGCCGCCGACCTCGAGGCGGCGAGAAACGGCCCGCACGGGGACCGACGCGACGTCCGTGCCGTCCCCAGGTGTGGGTGCCGGAGCCGTCCCCGTGCGCGCGGGACCGACGGCGCGTACCCAACGAGGGTGATCGCGAAGTAGGAGCCATCCCCCGCGTACGCACGCGTTCGTCGCTGCGTCGGGCCGCATCGTCCCGGGCCTGCGCGACCCGGCAACTCGGCGACGGCGAACGCGTCGTCATCCCGGGCCTGCGCGACCGACAACTCGGCGACGGCGAACGCGTCGTCATCCACGAGAACGTCGCCCGCGTCCGCGCGACGCCGGACTGGACCGAGACGGCCGTGGAGACCGGGAAGACCGACGTCGACGGCG
>Ga0307511_10001820_pt1 | contig 22410 bp, 8 predicted proteins | sample 13_EM_MG_FD_200266 | JGI IMG/M metagenome (GOLD analysis project Ga0307511, IMG submission 200266) | Populus trichocarpa ectomycorrhiza microbial communities from riparian zone in the Pacific Northwest, United States - 13_EM | ecosystem: Host-associated > Plants > Roots > Unclassified | place... | reverse complement strand
AATATTAATTAAAGACTAAAATAGGAAATTAATCTTTATAATAAAAAATAAAAGTGAGATGTACATACAAATATTTTATCTTGAATGTTCTTTTTATTTTATATATATATATATATATATATATATTATTTAGCTTGGAAGTTTATTGTGGTTGTTAAATACATATGATTGTTGTTCTTATAAATGCATCATATAAATATAACTCATCCATTTAAAACTTAAGAGAAAGAAACTTTAAACATAAATTACAATAATCTCTTTGATATGTTATAAAATTTTTAAAACCATAAATAAAAATAATTGCTCTTAAAAAAAGTGTTAAGCCAAACAGTTTAAAAATGAGAGATGATATTAATTAAAATTTGAATTAAAAAAATAAAAATAAAATTATAAAAAAGACAGGTGTTGTTGAGCTTGAAAGGACAAGCTTGCATGCATAACCTAAAATGAAAAAGTTCATGTACGTCCTGGCTTGGAAGCCTACGCCTACATGCTTGGAGTTTTTTTAAAATAAATATATAAAAAAAAATAGTGAATGACATGTCATTTACTAATATTTGTTTTTTCAAAATAAAAACAACATATTATCCGGTGTGACATCTTCTAATTTATTTTCAACTTATTTCAAGATAAAACAACCCAAAACATCCTATGAACTCCATAGACTCATTCTCTACATCAAAATACCCTAAAGTCATTTTAAAAAATAAAAATCAAACCGAATAAAAAACAACTTTACAAGCTCCGAACTCTTTTTTTTTTATGCTTGATTAAAAAATAAATTTACCTCAATTAAACTCTTTTATTTAAGACGAACCAATTAATATCAAGATTTGATTTTTTTATGGTCAATAAAACACTTTCTCTTTCCCATCCATTTTTCGATAACATTCTCTCCCTTCTCTCAATATGTAAGGATTAAAATGATATAAAATGAAATTTAGAATTATAGTGTAAAAACCTAAAACAACAGGGATCAAGTATAAAAAAACTAAAAATTAAAGAACTAAACTAAAGTTTTTTTTCACTTTGAACAATAAAAATGAAAACAATTATATTTTTGTTGTGTCAATCTTGTTCGTTATTGTTTTATTTTTTTAATTATATCTAGAAATTCTATTTTGTAATATTGATTTTTAATTTAACATTAGAAAATATTCTATAATAGAACATGCAGATTGAAACATCCCAAAACATACAATAATAAAAATATAATTTTAAAGAATGAAATTTAAAAAAATAATAATTAAAGTGCAAAACATAAAAATTTTATGGTCTTTAAGGAAATAATTGACTATAAACAGTGGCATGAACAATGAATTCAGTACAAATAAATAATGTAGCTGCACTAAAACACCCATGTGTTTTGGATTATTTTGTAATTAAATTGTAATTGTAATTGTAATTATAATTATAATGAATAATTAAAAGCTCGTGAAAAATCAATCCACAAAGCTCGGGGTTTTATAACGGTGAATAAAAAATATTAAAATAAACAAAGGGGGGGGGAGCATAAGGTAGTTTTTTAAAAATATATTAATTTGATGTTATTTTTAGTATTTTTTAATTATTTTAATATTAAAAATAAAAAAATTTAATTTTTTTAGAATATTGTTAAATAAAAAATATTTTTCATAACAATATTAATCGGTAATTTATATGTTGTTTGGGAACACAATCAAAATAACGTTTTATAAAAATTTAAATATTTTTCTTTAAAATTATGTTTTATGTATTTAAATTACTTTAATATACTAATATTACTAATAATTTTTTTTAAAATAAAAAAAATATTATTTTATTATTGAAAATAAAAAATATTTTAAAATTAGAATTTAAATACGTAGAGGATAATTGAGAATATAATTATGGTTGATTTTTAAGTAATTTTATTTAAAAATATATTAAAATATCTAACAAAATTAATTTAAAATAAAAAAAATAACAAATTTTTTCAACAAACGATTTAAGAGACATCTAAAATATTCCGTACAAATAAATGTCTTTAACAGTTTGACAAATAAAAGGGAAAACAAAGACAAAGCCCCCATTCTTTTTCAAAAATCCACCCCTCACCCGCACCAGATTTTCCGCCATGGAAGCTCCCGTAAGAGTCATCAATCGCAGTCTCTTCACTAAACCAACATCAACGACTTCAAATTTTCTAAAACCCATTTCAATAATCCATCGATCGATACCCTCACAACGACAAAATCTCCAGACCCACATCGTATCAACACCCAAATTGTCTCATTCTCGCATTCACTCTTCATTTTCACCGTTCTCTCACTCACCCGTTACTCCTAATTCAAACCCCATTAAATTCCTCCTCTCGCTTTCCTCTTCTCATCTCTCAAACCCCACCAAGAACTCTGATTTTAACTTCAAATCTCATCAAAATGAGAGGCCTTTTACGTGGAACAAAGCACCAGAGAGTGTTGTTAGCGGTAAAGGTAGTGTCTTTAGTGATAAAAAACCAGTTGCGACTGTGGTTCTGCTTGGCTGGCTTGGAGCTAGAGAGAAACATCTCAGAAAGTACGTGGAATGGTATAATTCAAGAGGGATTCATGCTGTTACGTTTGTCGTTGATATGAGAGAGTTGCTTTGCTTTGATTTTGGGAAGAGAGTGGAGAAGAGGATCACTGAATTGGCTAATGAGCTTGTTTCGTGGGTTTCTGAGAGAGAAGATGATGGTAGAGAGAGATGTTTGTTTTTTCACACCTTTAGTAACACTGGTTGGCTTGTGTAGGTTGATTTATTGCAAATTTTTTGTGTGTAATTTGTTGTGCCTTTTTGGGTTTGTAACTGGATTGGTAATTGTTGTGGTGTGTTGTTGTTTACAGGTATGGTTATATCCTTGGGGTTATGCAAGAGAGGGAGGGACTAATTGAGAAGATTAAAGGGTGTGTTTCTGATTCTGGAGGTGGCAATCAGTTAAATCCTAAGGTTTGTTGAGTTATGGTCTTGTTGAAGTCATTGATTGTTGTGATAAATTTGTGCACATTTTTTTTGTTTGGTGTGGAAGTTTATGAATGTTGCTGAATGAATTAGTGAATGCGTAGTGGTGCAAATTCTTGTTTTCCCATAATGAATGTCTTAGTTGATGATAAATTGTTTTTCTTAGCTTTGGTCTTTCAGGAGAAATTAAATGTTAGCTTTTGACATCTATGGATCATGATTGGCTATGTCTCGAATGGAACCATTTTCATGCTTTAATTGAGTTGCAGTCTTCCTAGTTGTTCTACTCTGCCAGACTTCCCTATCTTCTTATTTCATGGTCCTGGTATATATTGCTTTTCAATTTCGTTACTTGAGTGTCTTAATGATTTAAGTAGGATCCAATGATTTGAAGCAAATTTGAATGGCTTCTAAATCCTTTCTCATTAAAGCTGATTCAACTGGGTCAGATACTCCAAGGTTGATAACACAGATCATACATGAGCTAGATGTTGTGTGAAGAGCTCAGTGTGAACCTAGGCTTTGCAGAATAATATACAATTTGAATTAACATAGTAACCTCATTGTGTAGTTGCATTAAAACTGCAATTTATGTTACATTTTGTTTAATTTATTTTGGCCTCATTGCTTCTCAGACAACCATTATAGTCACTAGAAGCAATGAAAACAAAGTTAAACTTCGGAAGGATGCTTAGCTTTATGAACCTAACCATGAATGGACTTGAACTGGTTGTGGAACAAGTTTCTCAGTTTCAAAACAGAAATAAGGAAGTGCTTATCTGTGGCGTGGTATGAACAGGGTGACTGATGGAAAGTTTTGAGCGTGTTGCTATTAAACTTTTCTTAATTATTTGCTCATTTATGGTGGAATTTGGCAGTAGTGTAGAACAGTGATTCTTGTAAGGTTTCAAATAGGCATATAATCATGGTTTGGAGTGCTAAAGTCATCTTGAATTGAAGATTCTGCTCTAATTGGCATCTGGCTGTTATTGATGTTTGTTGTCAATTTTTAGATATTTTTTTGTATATATATCTAGTGGTGCTTGTGTATCTGTTTGAAATGCTGCTTGTTCTGAAGGGGTGCTAATGGCTGATTTTCTTCCATCTTGGCAGGTCTGGGCTGGTGGGTTCTCTGCTGCCTTGCTGAAGAAACGCAGCTCTTCTGTGCAAGTTATTGAGACTAAAGAAATAAATGGATTAGAAAATCAAGCCAGTGAATCAAAAGAGCAAGAAAATGAACCTTCAATGATCGAGGCCATGGTGCTATATGTATTTGAGATGCTATTCTCTGTAGTTCTGAAGTTGCCAGAAGTGGATCAGTAAGTGCTCTGTTTGTGTCTTGCTCTGTCGAATGTTATATTACACCTTGGTGGGAACTAATTTTCTGTTCTAAATAATGGTCAGCACATGTATCAGCTGTAAAAAAATTATCCATGATAGTGCTTCTTGCTATGTTTGCAGGAAGTTAACGGAAATTGTGTCCACACTCTCAAAAAAGCAGCCTTCCTGTCCCCACCTTTTTCTATATAGCACAGCAGATAAACTTGTTCCATTTCAATTGATAGAGTTGGAGATCCAGGATCAGAGGAGAATGGGGAGAAGGGTAATGTCCTATAATTTTGAGTCATCCCCCCATGTGGACCACTTCAGAACTTTCCCCGATATGTATTCATTACTGCTTCATAATTTCTTGAAGGAGTGTTTTCCAGTAGCTAAACAGATTTGAATTCTGAAAATGCATGTTATTTCCATCAAAAAGTCATGTGTTCCTTAGCCACCATTGATGTTGTTGTACTGGAAGCTTACTGATAAATAAAAATCATAAGGGAGGGTGTCTCTCTAATAGACAACAAAAATGCATGTAATTTCTTTCAAACAGTCGTGTGCTCCTTAGCCACCATTGATGTTGTTGTACTGGACTCTTATTGATAAATAAAAATCACAAGGGAGGGTGTCTCTCCATTAGACAACAAACTTCAATTTTGTGATTTTTCTTCAAGGTTCAGAATTCCAAGTATGTTTTCTTTGATGAAAAGAGATGACTGGTGCATATATTCTGAAGCTCAACATATTTATTCTTTTCTTGCCAAACCTGTTTGGTGAAGGAATGCTGTTGAGGGCCCTTATTTTTTTCGAGCAACAGGAATTTTTCGGTATTTGATGATGCTTGGTTATTTATCCTTGTTTATATTAGCATGAAGTAGTTTTGACAGGAAGGCAGGATTTTGCTTGTGATGGAATCCTTTGAAACTGGTTCACGTATTTTTTTTTATTGTTCCAAAGTTATAAATATAGAAAACAACCACTCAGTAGGTACAGGTCAAGGATTCCCTCTGATTTGGTGAGTAGGCATTTAAAATAATTTATATTTTTAAATGTATCTTTAAAAAATTTAATTTTCGATACTTGAGATTAGTTCTCTATTGAATCAATGGAATCAAAAGTAGTAGATATTTTTGTATTGATTGCCTATTATACTGGGATTATTTAATGTGATTAGTTAAACTAGACTAGGTAACTGTGCTTAACTGTGGGGCTGATTTTTTTTTATATATATATATAAAATGATGTTCAAATACTAGAATTATTTATTTAAAAAAAAAATTCGAGTTATAAATTTAATTGGGTTGAATAAGTTGAAAGTTGATTTTAATTCAATTAAATAAAAGAAAAAAGAAAAATAAATCAAATTTAAAAAGAAATGTGATTTAGAATAATTTAAGGAAAAAAATGTTTTTTTTAAGGGGACAAATGGAGTATTTTAATGTATAGCTCTTTAAATATGAAAGAATAAAATGAGGTATAAAAATATGTCATGATTAATTGAAGTTAGCACGATAAGTTTGTGATCTTGGTAATAAGAGACAAGTTAACTTAAAATATTTTGTTAAACCTGTAATTTAAATCGTGAGATTAAAATAACTTGATCAAAAAATAAAGAGAATTATAAAGAGTTAAAAAACCATGTTAATTTTTCAAATTCATAACTTTGGTTATTAGATTTGAAGTATCATATTTAAAAAAATCATAAAGTTTAATTTTTAATCAATCAAATATTAAAGGATAAAACTAAAAAAGAAGTTTAATTATACAAAAGATTAAAAAAAAAGTTAAAAAATAAGGATTAAAATTTAATTATAAAAAAAATTTATATTTGATTGAATGAAGAAATTCAAAAGAAAAATTAATTTAGTAAAAGGATAAAAAAAATCAAAAGAATAAGGATAAAAATTGTCATGAAAAATAAAAACAAATTTATGATTGAAGGGTAAAATTAAAAAGAATAATAATTTTTTCAAAAGGACTAAGAAAAAAAATTAGAAATGAAAACAATTAGGATCAAATTAGAAAACATAATACCATTAATTTGAATTGAATGATAAAATTAAAAACAAATAAAACTTTTATAAAACATCTAAGGAAAAAGAATTAGAAATCAAGAGAATGAGAACCAAACTGAAAAATATAATAATTTGTAAATTGGGATGAAATGATAAAATTGAAAACAAATAAATCTTCTACAAAAGAGTTAAGAACAAAAATTAAAAATCAAAATAATAAGGATTGAGGTTGAAATACCAACAATAAAAGGAGTCAAGCTGTGATTTTTGGGGAAAGTGAGGGAAAAGAAGAAAAAAATCTACCGGCGACAAACTGGACCGCCAATACAAACACGCGCCGCTTCAAATGAAAGAGGACACGATGATGTTTCCAATGACATGATAGAAAGATATTTTCAGAAGGCGTCGCACATATAGCTCGAAGTGCGAGGGCGCCTCCCACGCTCCTCCTAGTGCCGTACACTCGCACCCACCTTTTTTATATAATTTAGCCAAATGCAAAATTACCCATGAACTGACTTAATAATAAGAAAAAATCATTTTGAAAAGACAAAAATACTCATTGACTCCGGTTTTAATTTTTTTATTAAGAGTATTTTGGTCATTTCACTGTGTATTTTAATAGTTTATATTTTTATATTTGGGTAAATATCAAATTGTTTTTTAGCTGATATTATAATAATAAAAAAATCATTATGAAAATATAAAATATCCCTTAATGATAGGTCTATATTTTTTGTTTTTAATGATATTTTGGTTATTTCACTCTATAATTAATATAAAAAAATTATTTTTTAGTTTTTAATTTGACAATAAGAAACAAATCGTGTAAAATCTTCAATAACCTTAATAATTAATGTTAATTTTTTCTGATTGAATAAATAAAATTAAAATTACAGTAAATAATATTTTTAAATGCGAGAGTAGGGTGATTTTTCCAAGGAGTCATAGCTTCTTTTAATTGGTTTGTGGTGGTAGTTACCATCGATGTAGTTGACATGGAGGATAACATGGATTGATTGTGGAAAATTATTATGTAATTAGATTATCAATCGTACAATCGAAGTCTTGTTTCAAGATCCCAATAAATAAATAAATAAATAAATAAAATAAACAATTTAAACTTTTTTAAAAAATCAAGATAATCTTTTTAAAAAAATAAAAAAAATTATAAAATCTAATTTATAAATCAACTCAAGTCAATTTTTTAATTCGTGAGATTGATATTATTTTATATAAATAAAATTACAAAAAATTACAAAAATCAATTTTTAATTAATCTAAAATAAAAGGATAAAATTAAAAAAATTAGCTTTTCTTCTTTTTTAATCAATAATTTTGCAAAGAAATGTGATAGCTTTGTTATCTTATTTGCATTCGTGTGAGGTCAAGATAGCTAGATACAAGTAAAATGGGGCAATTAGCTTGTCATTATAGATATTCGGAACGAGGCCCAAACATTGTTATGTAATAATTTGATTTTTTTAAATTAATTTTTTAATATTTTTTAATTATCTTGATATTAAAAAATAAAAAATATTATTTTAATATATTTATAAATAACAAATATTTTAAAAAGCAGTTTAAGCTAATAGTGAAAAATAGCGTCGGTGCTTGAAGTTTTCTGAAAAGAAACTTAACTGGATTGTCATCATCAGTCTAAGTGGTCATGGTTCCTGATCTTGTGGGACGTCCTGATTAATGGCTTTGAGCTGTGACTCTGCGAGGCTCAAGAAACAACAGGTTTCATGGAAGACTGTTTGGAAGATACAGGATAAAAGACAGAGAGACTGGCTGTAAAAATGATGTGATTTGATCGATACTGTTTGTCTCCAAAATGTTCATAAAATTGATGTCTTACACAGACGCTAAAACAATCTAAATGATAATAGACACGCGATCATTTTGCTCTTGCACCATTGCAAGATGTTTGCCTGAGCGTGTTTCCACAGGTTTAGCCTTTTGAATGTAGTCGGTTTGATTATTCAACTGCCATTTCATGACCTTAGGAAGGAATGGCACCGTCTCAGCAATATTAACGGCTACTATTTCCATACAACTAATTTTTTAAAATTTTGTAACTGTATAAAGAGGAGTTAAAAAATTGAAAGATCACAATCCCCCCTCTTCTCTATCTCCCTCATTATCTTTACAAAACAAAACAAAAAAAACTATTTCAAGTGTTTCTTGATCTTCACTTCACAACTCCAAGAAACACGTATCAGAAGTGAAAGAGCGATAGAAGGAGAAAGAGAGATAGAGAAAGGATGCATTGGTCTCTTTTGTAGAAAGCAGAGAGAGCCATACGTTTCTCCAAGGTTTTAACCAGACCCCACTTTTGTTTTCTTTCTATTCTTCTTGATTCTCGTGGTTTGCTTTAGTTTTAGTAGAGTCTGGGGGATTCTTGAATTGCCTTGACTTCCCAAACCATTTCTTTAGGTTAGTTTTTTGTTTTCTTTTCCAAAACGCTTTTTGTTAAAATCGGAGAATTTTCACGGCTTTGTAGAATTTGATAACCGCTGTTTAACTCTTACGTGCTGTTCATGATGGGTTTGACAAGAACTGTTGAGGGTTTCTTTGCCATGATTTCTCAAAATTGTTTCTTTGATGGTTTCTTCAAGATTGTTTCTTTTCTCCTTTCCAGAAAACCCTTTTCTGAAATCAGTGAATTTTCTTAGTTTTGTAGAATTTCATACCCATGAATATCTTGTGTACTGTTCTTGATGGGTTTACTTTTTGCGCGCGTCTTTGTCACTGTCATTATCTATATCTTTAGATTTCTTCGAGAACAGGATAAATTTATCTAAAAATAGTTAATTTTCTATGTCATTTAGATCTCTTGGAGGAAGAATTCTTCAGAATCTCAAGATTTTTTAAGTGCTTAATCGAATATTGAATCCATTTAGGAGGTATACAGCGTTTTCTTTTGCCATTCTTGATCAGTAGATATTCAGATTCCCGCATTACTTATATTTGTCTAAAAAATAAGTTTATTGCAGGTGGTTTTTGCAAAATTCTTGCAAATATGAATGATCTAATGACAAGATCGTTCTTAAGTTATGTGGAACTGAAGAAACAATCCCAAAAAGACCTTAAAGCCGAACTCGACATCGAATCAGGCCAGCTAAACCCCACAGATGAACCAAACCTCTCTCAGTTCTTCCGTGAAGTCAATGAAATCAAGATCGAAATGGAAGAGATTACCAATCTCTTGTTTGATCTTCAAACCCTTAATGAAGAGTCAAAGTCTACTCACAGTGCCAAAGTTCTTCGTGGCGTAAGAGACAGAATGGAATCAGACATAGTTGCAGTTCTTAGAAAGGCCAAGATTGTGAAGGCAAGACTAGAATCACTAGACAGATCCAATATATCGAATTGCAAAGTCTCAGAATTGTATAGAGAAGGGAGTCCTGTTGATAGGACAAGGATATCAGTCACCAATGGCTTGAGAGTTAAACTTAGGGAGATTATGAATGAGTTTCAGATCCTGAGAGAGAAAATTTTTTCAGATTACAAAGATGATCTGAAAAGAAGATACTACACTGCAGCTGGAGAGGAACCAAGTGCAGAGGTGATCGAAAAGATTATTTCAGGAGGAGGGGGAGTTCAGATGTTTGAAGGGAAAGGAGTGATGGACTTGAAGAGTAAAGAGAAACATGAGGCTGTAATGGATATACAGAGAAGCTTGAAAAGGCTGCATCAGGTGTTTCTTGATATGGCTGTTCTTATTGAAACTCAGGGAGAGAAGATGGACGATATTGAAGAGAATGTCGCCAAAGCAAGTAATTTTGTAAGTGGTGGAACAAACAGTCTTTACTATGCCAATCAGATGAAGAAGAAAAGGAAGACATGGTGTTTATGGGTTTTGGCTGTGGTGGTGATCATAATTTTGGTTTGCATTATATCTACGTTGGCTACTTGAGAGAGCAGGGAGGGGAACTATTTGAGGACTGTCAAGTGATAGTTGTTTTTGTTTCTAGTTGCTTGCCTGTAAATTCATGTCTAGTAGATTTTTTAATAGTTCAGAAGGGATCTCTGACTACTTTACAGCTTTAGATGGCTTTTTGAGTAGTTGAATCGTGAATGTGGTTGTCATTTAGCTAGATAGATTTTGAGGTTCCGTTAATTTGTCACCAATGTTTCATTAAGCAAAATTTAGGAGAAACATTTTAGGAATGGCGTGTCTACTTATTCCTGTGTTGTTCTTCCCTTGATTGATTGTTGATTTAGGCATTTCTGTATCAAATTCCTCATTCTAATCTACCTTAGAGTGCTTTGAGCTATGAGCAATGGATTCTGAACTTATTTCTTGAGAAATGCTGAATTTAGCATCTCATGAATGGAACAGATCAATGCTTCTGATGCTTTTTAGCCTTCTAAATCAAATTCTTTCGGCAGGCTGTGATACTAATCCAGACGGATCACATTTACTTTTTAGCCTTTTGAATCAATCTCTTCCTGTGTGTTACAGTTTGGCAAAGATTTTCTGCAGAGATTCAAATTGTTACACGGATGGTACGTTGGACTGACAGTTGTTTTCACCGTTATTTCGGGCTTTTTAAACTGAGTTCCTTGAACTCCAACTTTGATCTCATAACCTAAGTTGTTTAATCATTTTATGCCTCTGGACGAGTCTGGACCCTTTTAAATGGTAAAAACTAAGGTTAACAGCAAGCAAAGAATGGAGAGCAAACCTGAAGAATATTATACCAGTACCTACCATATGTAACGATCAAGAACAAAATTATTAGCCATATGCTACTGTTGAGCAGCGAGATCTTCATCTGAAAATTATGCTTGGTTGTATTTATAGCAAAAGCCATAAAAGTTGCTAGTAAAATGCATGTTTGACAACAACAGCTCCTGAACGGGCTGAAAACTTGATTTTGATGAAATAGCTAGTTAGAATTGATAATCAAAGTGGCAACCAGCCAAAAGCATGACATCCAATGGAGGCACATAAACAAATATTTCAATCGTGCGTTTACAACCTTGTCAAGATTGTTAGAAGACAATCTAGAGCTAAGCAATACAAGAAATATCATCGCTGGAAAGTTCATCAGCTTTCTATAACTAGGAAAGCAATTCAATGGTATTCATTCAGAGTTAAATGTGGCAAAAACTATCTCTGCACAGTACATGTTCAAGCATGGAATAAATTAAGTAAATCCAAGCCTAAATGTCAAGCATGCCTCGTGCTAGATACCATCCCAGAGATCAGGCTCCTAGCTTCCTCTTGCTCTCCAAATTATAGCAACATAACTAAATGCCTCTGTGGTTCTGACAAAATAAGCTGACTGAACAAGAACATTATCACAGGATATGCTAATGGAAGTGAACAATGGAATTCCCACATCATGTACCAGGCATTTAGTTATGTTGCTATAATTTGGAGAGCAAGAGGAAGCCAGGAGCATTATCACAGGATATGCTAATGGAAGTGAACAATGGAATGCCCACATCGTGTGCCATTGCATTAGGATGTGCTGCTATTCATTTCAACAAAATGCTAACGCCCTTCATTGATGTATGTATTACTGATAAGGAAAGAGTGAGGGACAATGACTACAACAGCCGCTGCGTTTAGGCCTTTCATTTACATAACCTTATAAATGACATTGCGAAGAAAATTAAACACCGTTATTGCTTTATAATGGAAAGTTTGGCAAAACTGGAAACAGGAATCAAATGAAAAAAAAGTAGGACGATGGTATTATTCTACAAAAGCTGAAAACAAAAGGCAGCTATCCTTCAGTCAATGCTAAGATGCTGCTTAGCTGTCCAGGACTGCTGAGGCTCTAGCTGGACATTTCCAATCTGCAGTTTACAAGTGAAAAACACAATCCCCTTTTTAGAAAATTCACCACACCACACAAATATTCATCAGGAAAGGCAACTAGAAGTTGTTTGGTATATCGCATTGCTAGATAGAGGAATTTAGTACGCAATCATAGCTGCCCAGAACTAGGAATCAGAAAGATAAAACTCAACTTTCATGATGCTTGGCAATTATGGAAGTTGGCAATTATATTACAAGAAGGTAATATTTCAATACCTGTGCATTTTCAACACAAACAAAATGTTTGTAGCATGCTTCCATCTGCAGATGCGGGTTCCACAAAACAGTATCTGACCAACTGCAGGGGTCAAAAGGACAGCAATGTAAAATATATGAATACGCAAGTGAAACAAGAGAAATCATGGGGATGGCAAAACAAGAAAATCAAATGAACTTCCAATTCATACTTTGTATTCTTGATAGTTATTACATCGCCCAAGCCATTATCTAGCTGCAACTCACTTGGAGCATCAAGATAAACTCGGTCTACAAATCCAGGGAAAATCACCACATCCCTGCATTATTTACAGGACAATTAGAAAGTGCAGATATATCTCCTTATATTGAACAAATCACAGAAGAGGAGCCACTCGCCTCCAACAGCCCAAAGACAACCATATGTTATTTTCAAAGAGAAACCAAAATCAATTTGATATAGGTTTTCTGTATGAAAGGTGTGTAAAGAATGTTACTGACCTTTCTTCCTTGCCCTCCACTGGATTGGTAGGATCCAGCTCTTTGTCCAGGGTTTTGCAACCTTTCAAACCTTTCACAGATGCTCCTGTTACAGATGCCTGCATGATATCATCTTATCATTTACAATAAAGACCTGTATAGTTCACCAGGCCATCGGATTTTGCATAATTTTCGGTTTACAAGCATCTTTCTCTCATTGAACAACCAATAATCTCCTTCCAACAACACATAAAACTAACAATACTTAATCATAGAATGCCTGCTCCATTCCTCCAAATTCAAGGAGTTTTCCAAATCATTCCCTCGTATCAATAACTCCTATTCAGAGTCCCACATTTTCATTATGAGCAATGAAATTTACTAATTTGATCAGACCAGCAGAATAGCAGTTTGCTAAGCATGTAAAAAAGGACACTTACACTGAAGTATGTGTGCAAAGCACTAGTGAATGAAAATGGCTTGTTATCGGTATTTGTTATTGTCAGTTCTGTGGAAATGCTCTTTGAATTTAGAATGACCTGAAAAAAATTAAATGAAAAGTAGATGTTCAGTTGCAAATACATAAACCATAATTATTTTACACGACGCTGTCCAAAAGCTTATTAAAATAGCTGGACAACACCAAATGCCTGCTAGCACTGCTATATACTTGAATATATCTGTTATATTTGAGGTACATGAATCAGGAACAATTTATGTATTTGCTGTAGCCAAGGGCTTATTAATGTTTACACTACCTTGTATAGAGCTTGAAAACCGAAGTCCCACATGGAACGACTATAAGGACCATCCTTGAGCAAAAGGGTTACCACCGGATTGCCATCGGCATTATCAGAATCAACAACTGACCAATCCAAATTCCTAGCAAATCCATGCTATTAAGCACAGGCAACACATCCCCAAAGTTCAACAATATAGTTAAGGAACATAAACATAAAGTTAGACACATGAATTTCAGAAAACAAAAGGGCATCGTACCTGCTGAATAGCACCGGGGCCAAACTGTGGGAAACAATGTGGCACACCTCCACTGACCCAATAGCAAAGTAACAGTCAATACATATTGAATGTAAAGCCAACTGGGTCCTTTAAATGCTTAAAAAGAATACAGATTTATGAACCTGATTGGTTTTTTCTTGTTAAACACAGCATCCGGCCTAACAAAAAGGAGGTCTTTTCCATTGGGAACTTTCCAAGATGTAAGGCAACCTCCAAATAGATATATCTCTGCCTCACTAAAATAACCCAATAAACAAAAACAATAAATTCACAAACTTTATAACACAAATTCACAATATGTATTGAGAATGGTGTGTAGCTATATGTACTTACCTACCATGAGGAGAAGTGAGGACAACCTTGGGCAAGTTACCTTCACCTTCTGTGACTCTCACACCTACAGTTGTACTAGTTTCTTTATTTACACTTGCAAATGCCATTCCAGAGTATCTGTGTCGCATGAATTTAACAAAAAACCCATCAGAACTTGATTAATAAATCAAACAAATAAACACAAAAATCAAGAAAATTAAGCTACCCTTCAAGTATAAAGCCAAAGTGGATTAATTAATTTTGCAAGAAGTGAAAAGAGTGATGAGAGATTTAAGGAGAAGAGGGAGGAATAGAGAGAGAAATTTCTCACCGGTTGACTCGGCGTAGGTTAAGGTTAGGAAGAGAAAATGACAGAGAGACCATCGCCATTGTTTCTTTTTTCTTAACCAGTTAAAACTGTGATGCAATGCAGTGCTACCACTTGAAACTTTGAGCCACACAGGTGGGAAACAGAACAGTGTCAGTGACTGGCTGTCTCTTCAACTGTCGAATGAGTTATGTTGGGCTCAGCAATTATCAGCATGCGTCATGTGATCGTTTATGCCGTCATCTGTGCTCTTCTTCTACATTCGGATATTCCTTTTTCATTTTCATTTTTACATTCGGATATTCCTTTTATCATAATTTTGGTGGTATTTAATTATTTTATTTTATTTTGCCAATTTCTAGCGATATGTTGATATTTTAGGCTAATTCGTACAAATATCCACTTGAATCATAAGCGATTTTGATTGACCCCATAAATTATTATTTTTTTAAATAAAAAATGGTCAAAAGTAAACCACCTCAAATTAAAAAATATCAATTATAAAAAAATTTAAAATATTCAAGATGAAATTAATATTAATATGGATAGTAAACCACCTCAAATTTTTATTTTTATTCACATCTTTTTCTTATTAGTTTTTTTTTCATTGGCATTAATTTTTTTATGGAGTCATTTTACTTCATATTTAACCATTGTAGTTTAGTTTTATAAAATTAATGTTCATTAAACCATGAAATGATATTTAAATTATAAATAATAAACCACTTTAATTTTTTTTTCATTTACATTATTCTTTTTTTATTGGGATCTTTTTTTCTTTCACATTTTTTTTATTAAGACCTTTTATTTTTCATTTAATAATTGTAGTTTAATTTTGTAAAATTGATACTTAGTAAACCATGAAATGATATTTGAAATAATAAAAATGAAAGGTAATGCAAGATGAAATAAATTTTAACAAAATAATGAAAATACAACACAAGATAAAGACATAATTCACCGTGAATTATAATAGTTACTTATAATGTTTTTTTTTCTATAAATTATTATCACTTGACTTTTTTTATTCTCAATTTAATCTTTTCATATTAAGAGTCGGTTTATTTTTGCATTTCAAAAATATTTTAGAAAAAAAATATTTTTTAATTTTTTCTTTGCTTTAAATTAATTTTTTTTCCTGGTGTTTTTAAATCGTTTTGATGTGCTGATGTCAAAAATAAATTTTAAAAAATAAAATATATATTATTTCAATACATTTCCAAACAAAAAACACTTTGAAAAACAACCGCTACCACGATACCAAACATGCTTAAATTGACTTGAGATTAAGTTTGATGTTTTGTTTTGGTTTACTTTATACCAAGCTCTTACGGTGTTAAAAATAAATTTTGTTATTGAGTTAATACTTAATTTAGATAAATAAAACTCAATTTTACTGATTCAAATTAATTAAAACTTTAGAGATCAAATTTCAAACTAAAATAAATATTCAATCTATTTTTCTTTAAAAAATAACATTGTTATCTTAGTTTTACAACTTAATCTTTGATTGAAATTAACATATTTATTATTATTTCTTAGCATATATAATTTTTAATTTATTTTATTGAATGTATATATAAACTTTTTTGTTTATAGTTAAAAAATTTCTCAATGATAAAAAACCGTTAACAACTTTTGCATTATTTTTTTGCTTCGAAAAAACAAAAAAAAAACACTCCATCGATATCCTACTTTGTGGTAAGACGAAGCAATTATCATAAAAAATTTAACCCTTAATAGTTGTGATTTTTTAATGATATTTTAGTATTTTTTTTTTTTTTTAAGAAAAACATGTGAGACTTTCATTTAAATCGATCAAAATGGCGTCTAATTTAAGGGTGTTGCTTGTACGTTTTAGTCGATATTTTATATATAAAAAAGTTGTACTACTCACATATTATTTAACAGAAAATTAGATAAAATATAATAAAAGAATGTTTGAAAATTAAAATAAAAGAAAAATAATAATTCACAAGGTGTAAATGAAAATGATTTATATCTTAGAAGGCGAGTACAAATTGGGCATTGAATTCATGACTTCCATTAAAGGTGCATGAAGTTCAAGACAACATGGCTTGATTTTAGAAGGTCCTCTAACTGAGTAGATGGGAGTATATGGTAATTCTAGAACGTGATTTTGGTTGTTTTTTAAAGCGTTTATTATATTGAAATGTATTAAAATAATATATTTTTTATTTTTTATAATTTATTTTTAAAATTAACATATCAAAACGATCTAAAAAATAAAATAAAAATTAATTTTTTAAAAAATTAAATTTTTAAAAAATATAAATTGACTCACGTTTCTAAATGCTCTCGTATTCTTTCCATGAGAAGGTCTCTAATGTAAATTTAATTTTCACTTCGATAAATTAATACTATCAACTTCCCCAAAACACATGACGAGTTAGACAAAAGAAAGGCACACATGGTTTCTTCAACTATGAAGTGAAATTAAGAACATTACAAATAGCATATAGAACATTTACTATTAATAATGAGACAAGAGAGCGTGCAAGATTGATAAGAGTTTAAAGAATATTGGGATTTCCCAGATATCATACATTTGTGGAATTTCTTACAATTACATAAATTTGTGTCTCAAGTAGATCAGATCTTACATTTATTAGTCAATCTTTGTCCTCAAGAAACATCCTACAGCTTTTGCAGGAAAGAGCATGAGGGGATTATATTTTACATCTTCAACTGGCTTGTCAGATTTTACTGTAGCTTCAAAATGTCTAGCAAGGTGGAAGATCCTTAGGAGGAGGCAGAATAGATTGATCAGATCCAGGCCCTTCTTCTACCACAAATGCTGTTTTTAATCCCCACCCAGTATGCAGCTCCAAATGACAATGCATAAACCAAACACCTACGTACACACAATCAAACATTAAAAAAGAAGAAGAAGAAGCATCAGTTAACACTATAATGTAAACTATGTTCTACTTTATGCATTTTGCTTAAGATGTTAGATCATACCTGGATTATCTGCTCTAAACCGAATAGCAGTCCAGCCCCCAGTAGGGACACCGACTGTATTTCTCTCCACGGGATCAACCAGATTATATTTAGCTGGATCTTTAGCAGGATCGAAGTTTCCGATTCCTGTGCCAACAACAAAGAAGTTATAGCCGTGAAGATGGAATGGATGTGACTCAACTGTTAGCAAGTTGGTGTCTTGAAGAACAAGTTCCACAGTAGAATTAAATGCAATCTTGCTAAGCCTTGTCCCATGGACTGTTCCAAGACTTGCTGTAAGTGGTGCGCCAGTGTAGTTGAAAGGGGTGGGAGGCTTGTCGGGAAAATTGGTCTTAAATACTCCACTAATGTTGAAGTAATGAGCTTGAAGAAGTCCAATTTGAGGCATAACAAAAGAGATATTGTTCAAAGAAGCTAGGAGTCGTGTTCCGTTTACGCATGTGGGGCATGAATCTTTTCCGAAACCAACCGTGTAGAAGAGATTTCTGTCAACTTTAAGGGGTACATTTGCTGGAAACTGTGGAGTGTTCAAGCTTCTAAGCTTTCGGTTGTAGCCTAACGCGAATTCTGTATCATTAGATGCAGGCAATTGAGGGAAGGACGGGAGGACAGTGTTCGGGATTCCTTTGTATTGCATAATTGCCGTGGCTGTTTTATTGTCTACAGGGAGTGGAACGTCCAAGAAAGCCCTAGTAGCCATGAAATATCTGCCTGGAACTTGGTTGGCTAGGACCAGAACATTTGTGGTCTGGCCAGGTGCAATTAGTATAGTTTGAGTGGTGAATGGCTTCGTATAAACTGCATCAACCTCCACTACTGTCATGTTGTGACCAGCTATGCCAAAGAAAAGCTCGTCGTTGAGGGCAGCATTGATGATTCTCAGGAGGTATGTCTTCCCTGATTCAATCTCCATTGCAAAAGTATCTAAAACAAGCATCAAATGAAATGAATGTCTTGTAATTAGCACTTCATGAATAGAAACCAACTTTGGCTTTAAGCATTCCCTAGTCATACTGTTATATTATACTATGGCTTTAAGCATTCTTTAGCTTATTTTGCTTACGTTTCTCAGAACACGGAAAGAGAGGTCCTGGCTTCCCGTTAATTGTGTGTGCATCTGACATATTTGGTGGCAAACCCATTTCAGTCCCTTGCTTTTCAACCTCTTCCACATCAGTGTTCCACCATTCCCCTAGAGCACACACCAGCAAAAACATTTGTAATCAACGATGCGACTATACATTATGGGAAGCATAAGGAAAATAATTTTGATACGAAATAAAGTGCACATAGACTCCTACCTAAGAGAATAGGGACTTCCATATTTGGTTGTGGGAAAGGATATGGAGTTCCTTGTTTAGGCATAATGACAATTGCACCATAAACTGTAGCCCTTAACCAAAGAATATGTGCATGCCACCATAAGGTTCCTCTTTGTCCTGTTACATTGAAGTCATAAGTGTAGCTGCTTCCAGTTTGGATTGGACATTGTGTTATATAAGCTGGTCCATCTGCCCAGCCATTGCGATATTGCTTCAGTCCATGCCTACAATGACAACCAATAATCATACTTATTCAACTGGGATTAATCCATAGAAATTTTCTCGTTAGTTCTGTACAGTTAACAGTATGGATATCAGCATGATCCTACCAGTGAATAGACATGTTATATTGTGCATAATTAGTAACATTGACCATAACTCTATCTCCTTCTCTAACGTAAATAGTTGGCCCTGGAAACCTCCCATTTACAGTTACAATAGGTTTTGCATGGCACAATCTGCTCACATTCTTCACTTGAATCTGAGGGGAAAAAAACACCAAATTGTATAAAAGTCGAATTTAATTATCATCCAAAGAAGTGTATATAAGTGCATGTGCATAATCTAATTTAACTCACATCAAACTGATATTTCTTTATAGCAGCTTCTGCTAGAAAAGGAATGAATCCTAGAATTCCAATGAAAAGAAAGATTAACCATGACAGGAAACCTCGACTGCTAGCCATTTTTTCCAGGATTTTTGTTGTATTCTTTCAAGGATGAGGCATACATAGAAGTGACAATATGAAGAGTTTATATGGATTCATGAAGGCAAGGAAATGGATTCGGTCTGTTAAAGAACAGGCTGTAGATCGATGAGTAGGTAGAAACTAAGAAGAGGTTGGACCCCAAAGCTTGTAAGCAAAATACTGAAAAAGACTTCAAGAGCCATTGACTGACGTAGAGGCTGGGATTCTTAACCCGTGTAGGAGATTATAGCAGAAGCATCAAATCAATGAGATTATTAATGCCTATATATTTTTCTTTTTAGTTCGTATAGCAATGGAGCTTGAGAGGTACATAAGGCCAACCGAATCCCAAAATGCGCTTATGCTTTAGAGTTAAGGGAAAGGAATAGCTTTCGTGGTGATGAGTTTGCCAGGAATTCCTTTTAGCATTCAACGATTTATTTACAAGGTGATTTTCTCCCATGGAAATGCTCCATTATTATACTTCTTTTATGGAAGCAGGTCAGATATCATTCTCTACAGCCCCTAAGGTGCAGATATTATGGAGGTGGTTTTGCTCAGTCATATGCACGTGGATAGCTACCATTGCAACAATATTTATGGACCGATTTAAATCTGGGTTATGTAGAGTATTTAAACTATAGAAAAGGTCCGTAACATTAAGTTCAATGATTGTATTGTGCTCAAATCTTGTATGGGGGCTTTACAGGTTCAATTTTAAAGGTGTTGTTTGGGATCGTTTTGTTGTCTCTTCATTATCAGATTTTCTATTTTGTTTAGTATTATTATTATTTTTTTATTTTTAGATTTTCTATTTTGTTTAGGTTAATTTAAAGAGTTCATAATAATTTTAAAGGTGTTGTTTGGGAAAATATTTAATAATAAAATTTTAAATTAAAATTTTTGTATAGTGATTCTATTATGGAGAATTGTGTGCTTATAACCCTAAGGGTTGTAGCTTAACTGATCAAGCCTAAGGTTTGCTCCTTAAAGGTCACCAGTTCGAGTCTCATAAACCTCAGGGCCACTGGAAGCTTACATGGTCATTAACTTCAGGGCCCGTGGGATTAGTCGAGATGCGCACAAACTGGCCCGGACACCCACGTTAATTAAAAAAAAAAGAATTGTGTGCTTATATTGTTTCTCTTATATTGTTTTTATATGTGTCATGATAACAATCTTTCTACTTTTTTGTACAATCTTATATTGTTCTCTATTATGTGATTTTCTACTTTTTTGTTTCTATCTGGAATACATTGGAGACACATCAAAGCTCCGACTACGATATCACTGGTAACATTAGAAATATCTTAACAAAACAAATCCAACGACATTAAGAAAGGTCACCAATGGTAACATAAGTGTGTTAAACTTACCACTCAAAAGTGGTGGGTGACTCACTAAATGTGACCAACTTCATTCATCGTTGGTAATTTTTCTTGGTGTCATTGTATTCATCTCGTCGAAATCTTTTGAATGGTATTAGTTGTGTTGCAATCATAGCTTCGATGTGCCTCTAGTGTTTTCTTTCTTTCTTTTTCTTTCTCCTCTCTCTTCACAAATAACCTAACCCTAATCGTAATTCAAACCTCAAACTCTAACCATGCCCCATCCTTAAGGTGCAAGTTACATAACCATTAAAAACTAACACTAATCCAAACACTAAATACCAACTCTAATCCAAATCGCAAACTCTAACCCTAACTAATCCCTAACCCCAAACCTTTAACCACAAAACTAACCATAATCCAAAACCCCTAACCAAAGAAGTAACCCTAACTAATCCTAACTATAATCTAAACATCAAACATTAAACATTAACCTAAAATACAAACTCCAAATCTCTAACTCTAAAAACTAAACTAACCTTAAATCCAAATTCCAAACCCCTAAGCCTAAAATATCAAATCTCTTTGTTGATGTGAAATTAAGGATTGCTAACCCTGTTTAGGAAAGCAATTCAAGCACCTTATCATCAAAATTTCGTTTTGATTTAGGGTGAAATACATAATAATTGTAATCTATTTTATTTTTCTTTCTAATTTAGAGTGAATTGCATAAAAACAACATTTCTTGCAATGTTTCTTTCTTATAATATATGTGGTTCTCAAGTAACTTATAATCAAAATTTCTTTTGGATTTTTGGTGAATTGTATAATAACTACAATTTTTGTTCCATTTTTGTTTCTTGTAATTATTTTTTTTATCAAACATATTAAATCAAAATTTCTTTTATATTTAGAGTTAGTTGCATAATAGCAACAATTTTTTGCCCTTTTTAATCTTCTTGCAATTTCTTTAGTTCATGACACCTGATTAAAAGTAATTGATTTAATAATACAACTAATCAATTCTCACTTCATTCACAGTAAATGCATATACTCAATAATATTCAAATTAAGACTAAACTCAAGAAACAATCATTTTATCTTAATTTGTTCACGTTGTAACTTGTAAGATTTTGATTTTAAATTCTAGTACTTCAAATTAAAATTTGAAAAAAATATATATACGAGAACCTCAACTTAACCAACCCGAAAAAATACAGAAAAACAATATCACAAGTATACTAAAACACATGTAAAATAAACTGCAAGCTCATAATTAATAAAATAACACAACACAAAGTTCATCAATGTACAATTTCACCAAACAAGAGAAGAGAGATGTCTTCAAAGCTTATGTGGTCACAATATCCAGGCTGGTTTTTTGCTTAATTCGGGACTGCCAAGACTAGATGCTTAGCAAAGAAACTTCCTTTTGCTTCAAAGACAACCCCCCCAATATTCATTTGGATAAAATAACGGCAGAGTATTCCAATCTTAAAGTAAAGAAATAAAGGGAGGCCGAGGCATAAAGCTTAGTCTATGACCTTTGGTCCCTAACGTTTCTTATGTTCCAAATATTGGTTACACTGTCATAGAAACCCTCCCATACCTTA
>Ga0307511_10001819_pt1 | contig 22422 bp, 28 predicted proteins | sample 13_EM_MG_FD_200266 | JGI IMG/M metagenome (GOLD analysis project Ga0307511, IMG submission 200266) | Populus trichocarpa ectomycorrhiza microbial communities from riparian zone in the Pacific Northwest, United States - 13_EM | ecosystem: Host-associated > Plants > Roots > Unclassified | place... | reverse complement strand
AGTAATAAGTTCATGAAAATGTTGGAAAAAGTGATAAGCCACGAATAAGTGCAAAAAAGCTATGAGTGAAAAATAAGCACGAAAAAAGTGCAAAAAAGTGAAAAAGCAATCGGGACGTTTGCTGATGCCCTCACCGGGCCTCCCCCTCCGTGATACCGCTTTTACTGATAAATACGTGGGTCTCGCAGGAACGATTGTAGATCAGGTCATTACCCAATGTCAAGTTCAGGGGCAACTCCTGGAGGAGGCCCAACCGGACCTAGGGGTGTTCAAGAAGGCGTACTACAGAGCAGAACGTGAGATAAATGACCTTGGGAAAACATTCGAACAGGAAAAACAGGCCCTGAATGACAAAATCCGTCGACTCAGGGAGCGTGACATGCACGACCGTGAGGAAAGGTTCGAAGGTAATCACCACCCCGGGATTTGACTCTGGCTGCGCCTTCGCCTTCGTGATCCCACCTTTACTAACATACAGTCCCACAGGAGCGATCGTGCACCATATCACCACCCAGTGTCAGTGTCAGGGACGACTCCTAGAGGAGGCGAAGCGCGACCTGGAGGTGCTCAAGTTGGCACATTACAGAGCATAGCATGACATGAAGAGCCTTGAGGAAAGGTTCCAACGGGAGATGCAAGCTGCGAACCACGAAATCCGCCAACTCAGGGTGAGACTCTTTCCCCTGTATCCGGTGGTGCCCGTGGTCACTCATGCGTTCCACCTTCCGATCAGGCAACCATGGCTCATGAAAAACGAACGGCGAACCATCGGGTCCCCTCAGCAGCGTCCGCCGACACCCGACGGTGCGCTGCGGTGTGGGAGGGTACCAAAACTGAGTAGCCTCTTCAATCTAGAACGAAACGATCGAGAACCACCTTTCCCAAGCTCCTTACGATCTCGCTCTCGCACTGCCACACCCACCCGGCTTTTTTCTTTCCTTTCCATTCTCACTTGTTCCGTTTGCCACTCGCTCGTCGTACATCTGTGTTAATGCATAATGAACACACACGACCAATGATTTTTGGGGTGCGGGGGACATCCCCGATGTTTGATATCCCAGGAAATCCAATTAATGTAATTTGTGGATGATCTGTAGATGGCTGGGTGTTGTCAAACACTCAGCCCAAAATATTCCACACCCAATGCCTGACCCCCCTTGGATGCCTGGCCCCCGGACTAGACCCGGACCCCTGGATCGTTGGCCGAGTAGGACCGGTACCCTGCCGGGGATTGAGCGTGTGGGGAGGTCCGGGAAGAATCTGAAGCAGCGAATCTGTTTTACCCGTTGCAAATGCGTGCGTACAACAATCTGGAAATTCTAGTTGGTGACCTTCTCCACCGCCTGCCATAGTACATCGGATTCTCCTCGCTTGATATCGTAATATACCGGGTTACTCGCAATACGATGCCTCAAAAACGTCCACGACAAAATCTCGTGAACCTCCTGCTTCTTCACGCGCTCCCCGACCGAGACGCCGACCCCCCGCGACTTCTTGATCCAATCCACGACCAAGGAACACGCATCGAGAAGCGACGATTCCAAGGGTAAACCTTCGTTGAGGAAACGAGTGAACACGTCCTTGGCATCCGGATGACAGAAGAGGTGAAGGTGCCCATCGAGGCCCGGTCTAATTGCCCGCCCCTGCATCCGTACAACCTCCTCGAGTTCGTAATCCCGCACTTGTCGATCGGACTTGTCCTCCCCAAAAAAGACGTATTGAGTGCCCATGATTATCACCACGCCCGCGCGTACGGGAAGCGTCCAACAAGAGTACCTAGGCACGATCAGGACGCGAAGGATCCCTTCAATATACATTTGAAGGATCAGCGCTCGGTCCCCCTTCCCAACTTTCTCGTGGAAAAATCCGATCCCCTTCGAGATGAAGTCGGACAGGGTACGGTCTTGCAATTTCGCCATGCGGAAGTCCAGCTCGTTCTGGTCGATGTGGGGAGGAACGAATCCACGAATGTTGTTGAGATCCGCAAGTGCGCATTCCGTGATAAGATCCATGGCTACAGAGCGGCAGTGGTTACGGGAGGGAACGAAGACGATCGCTGGTTGATCGGGGTGAGCGGTGAGTGCGGAATGGGCTGGTTTCGCCATCGCTTTGTACAATGCTGAGGAGAGTGGTGTCGTGAAGGTCTTCGTAACTATAGTGAATGGTCGGTCCCGGTCGAATGGTCGGAAATTGTAAAGCGCCGAGTTGTCGACTTGGAGCCAGGATGCCAAGTCCCCCGAGTCATTTAACGAAGCTGATGATCCAACGAAACGAACAGGGAGCCCATGGCACCTAAACCTGAGGACCGATACTGCCAACTCATAGTCTGCATCCAAGGTGTCCAGGTTCTCGAGGACTACCAGCTTGAGCTCCTTCAGGGAGGCGATCCGTTCACCGCTTGCGGCGAGAGAATCAAGGACTACCGCGGCGGAGGCTATTCGGACAGATTTGCTCGTTCCTGGGTTGAAAACTTCGTTGTTTTGACAATACTCCAGACGTAACCCAAGTGAACGTGTCGGATCGCGAAGCTCGGCCACGAGTTCCGCCACAAGATTTCGCCGTGGACTGATCATGAGCACCCATCCGTCGGAGCTTTCATGGAGGGTCTTCCTATGTGGCGAAAAAAAACATCCGTTAGAGTCTAGAACGGTTGCTGAGAGGTCCGCGACTCACATCGCCAATATCTGTGTCATGGTAGACTTCCCACATCCGATAGGTGCACATATGAGCGAATGAAGTTGGGTATGTAACAACGACCAGAGGGCCTGTGACTGGATGGCGTTGAACCGGGACACCCTTCCTGCGAACGCGTTTTGCACCGAACGGTTCCTTATCGCGAGCGGCTGCAGGGAAGGAAGGCGGTCCAATAGAGGTGTATGGTTCCCGGCGTATGCAGGCATGGAAAGAGACTCGAACGATACCACCACTTCCGACTCCGCCCCGACCCACGTATCCGAGATCCACCTAATGACCATACCCGAAGGGGGCTGTCCACCGGGAAGAGATAACACGAAGTCTACTTCGACGGCCTCCGTCCCAGGTCGGAAGGAGAGATTGAATATTTGAGCAATTCCCGATCCATCGGCGTCCTCGATCCAAAGCCAAAACGGCTCGGTAGTGCCATGGACTTTGGGACTCCATGTGAAGTGCCGATTGACCTGGACCGGTATTTTGAGGATGTCGTGTCCAAGTGGTCTGAGGGAATAGGTGATTTCGACCTTTGGGAACTGTTCAGCAGCATTTCTCAACGCAGAGCCGTGCTTCTCGTTCATATTGATGAGTTCCCCAAGTTCGCCGGCATCCATCACGGCCAAGTCTTCCACCATCCAATCATCCGCCCATTGGGAAAGGTTATGGAGGAGCTGTGGTTGGAGGTTGAATTGCCTTAACGGATGATCCACATTCGGCCACATGCGCTTTTCGATATCCTTGCTCAGGTTGGCCAACACATAACTGGTGTTTGGCCACCTGTTGCTCAACGCGATCTCGAGCAACGCGCGGATGATCCTCCCCGCATTCTGCGCAACGTATGCCTGATCTGAGATGAGAGCAAAGTCCTCCACGTGGTGTCGTGAGACATAGGACTGAAGCAATATATTGACCTTTCCATGAGAGGATAGGGTTTCCTGGATTTTGGATGAATAAGTGGGAGCCTAAGAACGGACGGGACGCCACCTTCGTTTCATCCGTCGCTCCACCCTTCGCTCCGCCCTTCATTCCACCCTTCACTTCGCCCTTCACTGTACCCTTCACTTCAAGTTCCACTTCACAGGGAACTCTCTTTCTAAGGATCTCCAACTCCTTCGCCTCGGACTCTCGCAGTTGAATCTGGTCGAACTACGTGCAAAGTAACGTCAGAGAACCCAGAGAGATCAGCCGATGAAACGGTCCCACCTCAGTGCTATGACTGAGCATCCTAAGAACGTTCGCCTCCGACATCCTCGGCCTGAACCTCTCGTTGAAAACCTCGATGGACGCAAGCCGGATATAATACTTCGCCGCAATCCTACCCAGATCCGTCGTTTGCAGCGCGCCGGTTAATCTGTTCCAGTTGACCATCTTGGCCGTGACGAGTCTGTTGACTGCGTTCACGACGAGTTGATTCCGCTTAACTCCAAGCCTTGGGTCATCCGCAACGTCGTCCCAGAGCATCCCTAGACAGTGTTGGATGAGATTTTGGAACGATTGAATAATGAGGAACGTCATACCGTACGCCATCGGGTTCTTCTTGATTCGCACAAACAGGTAAGTGTAGCCTAGCCATTGGACGGCGTCGTTGATACTTGAGACCGTTCCGAGGGAGATTTCCGCGTTCAATGCGTCGTTCATCCCTCGTTCAAACCTGAATATGGTCGTTTGGATCAGTTCGTGGGGTAACCTGAAGCATCGCCACTAACTTTGACTCTATCGGGTTCTTTGCTGCGGTCAGCAAAAACACATCACGATGCACCCAACAGCGCATACCTGAGATGTGACTTTATCCAGGTAATGGGTGAGGCGATCTTCCGTCGTGCAAATGTAGCCCTCTCCGCTTGACTCTAGACCAGGTCGGCCGGCACGACCAAATACTTGCAGCACGTCCAAAATTGATAGATCTGCGAATTGACCCTTCGAACTGTCGTAGACCTGTGTCCCCTTTATCACAACTGACGAGGATATCAACGAGGCCGTTCCTACGGTCCCTGATCTACTCCTCACCTGCGTGAGCCGGAAGGTTGACACCCCAAGCTAAGGTGGCTGTACAACAGAGGACCTGAAGACAGCCCGATGAGTTTGGCCGAAGGAAGCTGGGGGAGAAATACCTTGATCGCGCGGTCTCCAAACATTCGTTCCATCATGTTTCTGTCACTCCTCAACATCCCCGCGTGGTGGATCCCGAACCCAAAGTCAAATAACTGGCGCATCTCCTGGTTTCTCGACTCTGCAATGTCCCGTCTGAAAAGTCTATAGCTTGGATGATCCTCGCAATTGAAGTCGTCCAAGCAACCATCGGCCGTGGCAGATTCTTTGAGGGCTTGGGCAGCCTTAACGGTCTCCTTCCTGGCATGTACAAACACCATCACCTGATGACCCAGTTTGACTAGTTCAGAGACCTTCTCGAACGTCACTCGATCGAGGTTCCTGCGAGACTGCACAGTTCCAGATTTCCCTCTTACACCAATGAAGTGTTGCTCCAGTGGGACCGGTCGGAACGAGGAATCGAAAAAGAAGAGACCAGCATAGCGTGAGACCCTGTATGACCTCAGCGCCTATACCGTATGCTACTGGAGAGTACTGACCGGAGAAAATCAGCGACATCGACATAGTTCGGTAATGTGGCACTGAGCCCCACTATACGAATGACCGACTGACTAGATTCAACCTGACGTAGTGTCCGCGCCACGATCGTTTCTATCACGGCCCCTCGGTCTTCGTCCAGAAGGTGGACTTCATCAATGATCAACAACCTGACTTGCTATCGGATAGAACGCATAAGCCATCGGCCGATGCCAGCAGATCTCCCGTATTTCAAACGTACCGTAGCAAGTTCGCCTTCTCCTGTGGGTTTCCTGGTGACTACATCCCACTTCTCTGGAGTGGTGACGATGATTTGTGTCTCAGCTATTTCCGCTTTAGTCATCTGCATATCGCCAGTCAACTCTCTGACTTTAACCGAAAGCCACTGTAGCCTCTTCCCGAGTTTGCGGACGATCTCAGCCGCCAGAGCCTTCATGGGAGCGCTTACAGTGGAGTGAGGGACGACCTTCAATACCGTGACGGGGGGGCTTACACGTAGACGATCTTGAACGCATTGAGGTTGATGGTAGAGGCGATAGAAGCACTCGGGTGGGAATGAGTTCGGTTTTGTTCCAGAACACGCAAGATAGTTAACATTGCAACGTCGGTTTTACCCTGCAAGAAGGGTAATTCAGCAGAGGTGAAGGGAGAAACCCGAATTGCTTACGGCACCAGTGGGAGCTATTCTCCATAGGGGTGTTAGTGACAGTTATGTGTAAAGCAACTTTTATCACCCTACCGCAGACCAACATGTTCTCGTTTGAACCAAACGCAGTCGGGAAGACTATGGATTGGATCCTATTCAATGTGGTGTAGCCCTAGGAAGTATCAGCTTTTGGAAGTCCAAATCAATGGTACAACCCACAGGAAACGATCCTCTGGCTAACGGGTCCAGCTCGGCCACTGAAATTAGCCTTTCCGTAGCACTAGGAGGGACCAGCTTCGCCGGAGGCACGATGACCTCTTCATATCCCTACAGGGCCCGATTGGTTCAGTCAACCCGGGGGTAGAAAATAAGATGAACTTGCCTCCTTCTCTTCTCTAACGGTCCCAACCGGCAGCATATACTTACTTCCAAACTGAGAAAACACAGCACCGCCACCCGTGTTTGAGTGAGAAGTGTAGACGTGAGGCAGAACCTCCAGTGCTTCTTGCTACTCTCTTCAATTCAACACGAGATGCAGCACAGTATGACGAAACGATGCGACTGACTGCAGTACCGGTGAACAGTGGTCTGGAAGCGTTTGCTTGCAGTTGTTCTTCCATACGCCTCCTGACTTGATCAGGTGCGAGGCTCCTCGGATCTGGACGGTATCGTGAGTAGGTGCTTCTATTACGACTGAGGGTGAGTTACCCGTATCCTTCCCCTTACCCTTCGAGGGTAGAGGGGTGGGAGCTGGCCCGTTGATGATACGCGGTTCCTCGAAAAACTGGCTCCGGTTGCTCAGGATATTGGAAACGAGTTCAAGTTCGTCAAATCCAAGTAATTCAGCCAGCTCTCCAGAAATCGCGTCGTCCGGTCGACCGGAGGACAATATCGACCGCACCGAATCGAGCATGAGATGACCATCTGGCTTTCTGTGTGGTAGATCGTCAGCGTCCACGGGGCCCCAGTGCACCTGCGCCTACTCACGCGGTGAGTTGGCCTAGGGCGTTCAATCCTTGAGAACCAGAGTGGCCGTTAGCCGCCGCCACCTCACGATAAACACCAAGCACGGAGTCTTGCGGTACTGTGTTCACCTCCTCGTAATCACCGACATCGTAGTGATCATCTGAACGTACGAACTGAGTATCAGCGCTACGAGCTGTGGCAAGAGAAAAAGAAAACACGCACCACGTCCTGGTTCTTTTCGGCTGGTTATTCGTGATCAATAAGGATGGAAATCGATCAAATGAGCCCGAACCTGGTCCAGGCTCGTAGGACTTGGTCTTGGTTGCTGCCCGACCCGTTTGAAGTTACGCCGGTCAGTAGCTGGATATGGGTCGCGAAGTCCATCCCCGGATCTATGGGGATTGTCCAAAACCTGAACACCAGGTCTGGTCTTTGCCCAAACGCAGAACGTGTGGTCACGTGCAAAGAGATTGACTCTTCCTCGGAACCGTGAAGTTTCAAATTTTCCTTCTAGGCTCTATGTCCGATTTGCGGCTGGGTGTTCGGCCATCTCTGGGCTATGTATACTGCTTTCGCTCGGGTGCAACGAGCGAACAACGACAAACGTTGTCTCTCGACAGATAAGCTACAGGCAGGAGTGCTCCCCGGTTCACTTGTGGCCATAGCTTTCCAACGGGATATCATGCCACTCCTGACGATTTTTCGAGACCCCCTGGAGGCGCTACGACGCTGAACTATTACGCCCTCTCCGTGGAGGATGCATCCCTTCTTTGGAAGCTCGAGAACCTTTCATCTCAGTGAGCGTTCATTCGTGCGATGGGACAGAACGACCCCATGTCCCAATCCAAGGCTTCCATACAACGCTTCCCGAACCCACGGCTCACACACTGTGGTAGTGACACCCCCGAAAATAGGTCAGACCCCAAAAGCTCTAGAACTACCGATATACACGTAACAACCAGGGTGGGGTTCTGACGAATGGATGATGTAGGGGGGAACGGAATACAAAAACATTACACCAAGCTGACGATTATAAAAGATATCTGGAATGCCGATACAAAGGTTGATAGGAAGAAATGTGAAACTCTGAATGTGGGATGAGGAATGAGGAATGAAAAACAGAGAATGCGCTTCGTGAAGACAGTGGGGTTCGTTGGATCATCAGTCATGAATCGTGCAATCACCACCCATCCCACCTCCCAAACTTGCGATACTCTTCTAATGTGCATTTCCGACTTGGCTTCGCCTCCCCCTCAACCTTCTCCCTCTCCTTCCCCTTGTCAGTTCTCATGGAAGCCACGCTAGGTGCCTTACTTCGAAGCTGGTGACCCTTGTTCCCAGCACCGCCCTTGACGCTCGGGGGAGACCCAGGTAACGGGCTAGTTCCCAACTTCGGGCTTCCTGCAACGCTCCCAGGATCTCCAGGGGAAGACGCTTGTGATCCGCCGTCTCCCGGGAGCCTCAGCCTGTACCATCCGCCAGTATACGTCAATGCCACGAGTTGGTGTTCCAAATGCGTTGGGTCATCCTCGTCCACCGGCACCTGTACCCAACCCACCACGCATTTATCTTCCTCTGTGATGCCTTTGGACTGTGATCGGATTGAGGTGGACGATAAGGCGATGTGAGACTGTTGTGATGGGATGCTGTACGTCGCGTAGGACCACTCTGAACCAAATATCTTGAATGGAAGCGGTAGAAATGGTGTGAGAGGCGAGAGCTTGGAATGCCGGTTCCTAGAGGGGTATCAATTCAAGTTGGCGAGGCTGAAAACTGGAAATGACATACGATGCGCCGGACCCAGATACCAAGGAGAAAATGTGAACGGTTCCTTTATCACTCCACACGCACAGTTCCTGTTCATCCGGTCTAAACGCAACGCCGTAGATCTCGGCCTGGTCCGATCCCCGCCGCAATTCCCTGAGTCTATTCCCGGTGACAGTATCCCAGACTCGGACCAGGGTACCTCGGGCGGAGGTCGTGGCGATCAGCTTTCCGGACGGGGGTACGGAAAGCGTTGAGAGTGCTGTCTCGTGAGCGACTATCATGGACACTGGATGTTTCGTTGGAGCGGGAGGCGGTTGGGGCGGTGCACCCATTGGGGGTCCCAGGGGTTCTGGCGGTATACACTCCGGAAGGTGTACCAGTTGCACGTGGCCAATCTTCCTTCCTGGAATAGCCAATAACGTTGAATAGGCTCTAGTTGCCATCGCTAACAGACCTAGAGACGCGGGAATCCCAGGACAAAAGAAAAAGACAAAGGACGTCAGCCAACACTGCGGGGCGGAAAGTAAAGGATCGTTTGCAAACCGCGAGGGTTATCACACGTATCCCACTCTCCGAATCGGCTTACCGATTCACCCAGCTTAAACACCACAACTCTCCTGCGGAGAGCGACTGCGAACCAGCCTCGCCTGCAAGACAGGCCCCGAACCTTCTCCCGGAACTCCAACTCTGCCACTTCCTTTCCCAGTACATCGTCCCAGAGCACGACTTTGTTAGGCGGATACAGTGGACTTCGTCCTCCCCCGATAAGGAAGAGTAAGGAGGATGTGTGGAGGGGTATAACGGCCGACAGGGTCCCTCCTGGAAGCTCTGCGGATGGTTACCCCGGGTGCATTAGCCCGGAACTAAATGGTGGAGGAGTTGAGCCGAACGGGCCTACCTCGTTTACGCAGCAGCTTGAGTGGCCATGTCTGGTAAACTGCGAAGCCTGCAGGGGTAGCCGAGGTGAAGATGCGACAATCCGGATCGTAGTGTGCGTCTAGGATTTGGATTGGGCTCGTTGACGATATGGAATGTCGAGCCAAATTCATATGAGATGTATGGGTCCGTGGTCGGACGGGCGACGAGCGACCAGGATGGATCCTATGGTGGTGGAGAGTTGAGAGAGGTGGTGGCGAGGGCTTCACGAGCCACGCCGTTACTGGGGTTGTCACTGCGGCGCCAAATAGACGTAATCCTTAAAACCACAGCGCCAATCACGCCCACCCCGAGTACAACCGGGCGATAACAATGGCATCTGGCGTAACATACAATTGCGGGCAGTAAGACATTGTGATCCCAAAAAGATAATACAACAAAGAGGAAGGCGTAAGAGGGAGGGAGAAGGGAAAAGGTGGTCATCAGAGCATCGAGGATGTGTGGGTCAAGATTTACAAATGCGATTAGGTGGGATGGAGGGGCGTCATATCCGTTGCATCAAATCCAGTCCCGCCTCCATAAGAATTCGTGCCATGTGTGTATATTCAATACCCGGCCCCTGCCGACAAGATGGGCGGAGCAGGTCGCGGAGCAGCCTGAGAGCGGGCCATATTTGGGTTCCAGGACTTGGGTGGGCGGAGGTCGACTGTGGCGAGCTGTTGACGTGCAGCCCTAAACTCTTGCTCCTCCACCTTGGTCTGAGCAACCAAGGCAGCACGGACCTCAGCCTGACGCTGCAGCTCAGCCTCAGACTCGTCCGATAGGTAATCGGTGAACCCTCCGTCGACCGTGATATCCGAACTGGCGGAGCTTCCGCTGCTGCTACTTGCGCTGGATGGACTTGCGATTGATAGTTCCCCTAGGCCTGCTTCGAGGGACTTGGAACGGACCGAGTTGGAAGGAGAAGTGCGTTGGGTGGGCGTGGTCATGTTCGTGTTGATGGCGTTCAAGGTTCGCCTTTTCTCTCTCTCTGGAGTGGATTCATCCCTAGATGGCTTGGGGGGAAGCAAGGCAGAAACCGAGGTTCTTCTTCCGGCGTTACGATAGAGGGACTCTGTCTCCAACAACCTCTTTCCCGGAGAAGTGTCTCGGGTACGCTCGGCATCGAGGGAGGTCCGGCCCGTCACTCTGGAAAGGGAGGAAGCCGTCTGTGGCGGACTATAACCTGATTTGCCGGATTTTCCTTCTGGCTTGACAAATGTCAGGGCATTGGCGCCAGCGCGTCGACCCACGGAAGGGGATCCAGACAATTGGAGGCCGGCGCTCCTTCCCAGGGTGGCGCTTAAGATGGGTGGAGACTGTGGCGAGGATTGGCCAGAGCCCCTGAGGGGAGCGGGACCAACGATAGAATCGAGGATAGCTTTGATCTCGGGAGGCATTGAGACGTGATGGACGACACAGACCGCCGACCAGTCAGCGGCGGGTATATATTTGACCTCTGCCGGATTAGGCGGTCTGCAGCATCCTGGCCAACCCTGTTGACCGTTCTGCTGGCCTGGGTAACGCTGAGGAATGGAATGCTTGGCGGCCTAAACCGAAAACCGTAAAGGTCAGAACACGAGGCTATTGAGGCGGGATTGACGATCTGGGTCGAACCTTGCAGTAGCCGCATCCGTTGAAGGTTTGAACTGATACAACAATCAGCTGGACTGTCGATGGTCGATAACTGGGTTAGACTCACCCTCTGCATTCTTTAAGTAGGCGACGCCGATCCGGGGATGGACAGACTTGTTCCTGCAGACGTCCTTTATGTGTGGACACCTGGGAGAAGGCCGGGGGTGAGCGGTGTTGAACTGGCTGCACGCTGCTGGGGGACGGGGGAATACCTTGCTCCGGAAGGCTTGAAGACCTTGCACATTGGGCAGACGGAGGTGACCTGGTCGATGCTCCCGTGGACGAAGCACATGTTGGTGGTGGGTGAAGAAGAGGGGGGTTGGGAAAGATTGTAACGGGAGGTATCAATTCGTAGTGAAATGATGACTGCCGGTCTGTGTCACTTTGACCGTCACCTCTTATTATTATTGTCTCCCCCCTCCCACCGGTCGTCATCGCCGAGGACGGTGACGGTTGGGGCACAAGAACAGATTATCCATTGTTTTCTATCGCTGCTTCGAATCAGAGCCCACGAAACCTAATCCCATGTCACGCTCTCCCACACTGTCACATAGCGTGAAGCGTGACGGGCGGGTGTATATGGCTCTTGGGCTGTGCTATCAAATGGCCTCTGCACTCGACATCCACCACTACCAGAGAAATGGGCAAATCGCAAAGCAAACTCTCTCCAGAACAGCTCTCTGACCTCCAGAAAAACACCTACTGTGAGTCGTCTCAACCCGGACCTCTCGTCCTCTCCCATCAGCTCACTCCCATCACAGTTGATAAACGCGAGCTTCAGCAATGGTAAACCGATCCCCCACGATCCATCCCCTTCATCTCTCAAAATCTGTGCCACAGGTACAAGGGCTTCCTCAAGGATTGTCCCTCTGGCCAACTCGACAAGGCTGAGTTCAGTCGGATATACAAACAGTTCTTCCCGTTCGGCGACCCGGGCGAATTTGCCGACTATGTATTCAACGTCTTCGACGAGAACAAGAACGGCACAATCGACTTTAAAGAATTCATCTGCGCACTGAGCGTCACCTCTCGTGGCCGATTGGACGAAAAACTCAAATGTGCGCCACGATCAGCCTCACAGGCTCATCCATTTGACCTCTTCTGCTTTCAGGGGCCTTCCAGTTATACGATATTGACGGGGACGGCACCATCACATACGACGAGATGCTTCAAATCGTTCAATCGATTTACAGGATGACTGGATCAATGGTCAAACTTCCACTGGATGAAGACACCCCTGAGAAGGTACAGTTCTCTGTACACCTTTTCTCCACAATACTCCACACTAATCGACTGCGGCGAATAGCGGGTGGACAAAATTTTCAGCAACATGGACCGCGACAAAGACGCCAAGCTCACCTTCGACGAATTCGTCGAGGGAAGCAAACAGGATCCCACGATCGTACAGGTGCGGACTATCCATCGCAACTCACAGCATTAGCATTCCTGACCATGCGTTTTCTAGGCCTTGTCCTTATACGATGGTCTTGTGTAGCACCCTGGCGTGTCATAGACGGTTCTATCGCCTGCTCCTGCGCCTTCTTATAATCTCACTATTCAGTTACTTGCCTAGGTGGATTCGGACGTCTCCTTCCTCTTGTTATGATGTAGTTGTTCTTTCTCCATATTCTCCAATCGAACCCGCATTGTTTCCTATCATCCAGGTCCATAAACACGTCCAGGGTCACTTCTTGTTCAGTAGAAGCAATATTGCACACTGTGTATGGATGACAGATCAATCGTAAACAACGCACACATGATACCCCTCTTCTTCTTGGCTTGACACTGAGACACGACGTCCACCATAGCCACCAACGGTTATGAGGATCCCGACGACGCGGGTGGAAGCTTGCCATACTTCCTCAGCACTCGGGTCTCGACATCATCGCCAAGCCAATTATACAGCCCTTCAGCGAATCGGAGGTTGTCCCGTTCAGCCGAAAAGATCTTGTGATAGTCCATCGGTTGTCCGGGCTGGCCTTGTTGCACCGCCCCGGCAAACGGGCCAGCCATCTCTTGTGACGATTGGGAGGCCGCTGATCATTTTCGATTGGGCCAAGCGTGAGTTTTCAGGGCACAGCAAAGCAAGGAAGCCGATCAGAAAATCCCCCGTCAGAAGACGGCAGTCGGAAAGGCCCGGTATTCGGGAGTGGATTTGGAGCGGCGATGTGCGTGCACCAGGGTGGAGGGTCAAAGTGAGGTCAAGAAAATTGTCCATGAGCGATCACGGATCTCAAGTGAAAAAAAATGTGTTGGAACAGAACATACAGTTGTCACTCCCGAGTATGAGCCGGTACAGCCCGTTGAGACCGAAAAAGTTGAGGAAATACCACGAGAGAGACGAGACCCATCGTACATCCATGTCGGGGGTCTCGATCCCTCGTTGCAGCATCGACTTGAACCCTAGGGTGAGGGGGAACGGGAGCTTGACTATACGGAACAAACTCGGTTAGTAAACCGAGTTCGGAGTTCTGATATCAGATGGGTGAAACCCGTCCGTCGACTTATTGCACAGCATCCCGGGACAAACGAAAGGAGGCGGAAGCTTCCCATGTGTAGGGGGTTATATTTTAGATACCGGAAACACTCACTGAGCACAAAACCCTGGAAGAAAAAGTTGATCCAGCCCATGATGACCATTTGGGGGACCATCATGACCATCTGCGTTTTCATTCCTGCCATCATCCCGTCCATTGCACCAGGGTCTGACAAAATGTTCGGAGCGGCCGGGGGTCCCTCGCCTTCCTTCAGAGGTCCATCCTTCAGGTACTTTCCGGCGGCAAAGGAGTCATCGAGGTGTAGTGAAATTGAGCGGTAGATGTGTGGTGGAATGGGAGATCTGGCGGAGGTCGTACGAAGGACTTGGGCGCGGAGGAGAGCACGTCTGGACTTCCGTATTAGCGTGATCGGCCCTCGTTGAAGGTATGGTCATGCTCACTGTTCGCGGATCGCTGCTCTCGTGAGTTTCTTTGGGGGTGTTTGCAGTAGAGTGACGATATAGTGTCTTAACACTCCGACGAGAATCTGGGCGCGTGGGTCAGCTGAGTTTTTGTGCGGGGGGAGGAGGGTACGCGTGCATACCATGACCACCGTGATTGGGAACAAGACCCAGTCACGAATCTGTGGGTCGAGATACAATGATACCCTGCAAATCAGCGAAGGTCAGTCCAGACGACTAGAACAGAGGGGTTGCGAATTACGTTGAGCTCGACATGTCGGTAGTCACCGTCGAGGACGGTCAGCCAGCGAACTTTAGATCGGGATGACGGGATGATGTCGTTTCGGCAAACGCCGTCAGACGCTAATACACCTTCCCCCACCTGCACCCGCCTGATCTTCGGATTCCTGCGAACAATGAGCCTTCTGGGAGTTGTCTATGCTATCGAACAGGACAAAACTGGGTCTACCTGTGGTTACTGCTCACCGCCTGGCCAGAGGAGTAAAGAGGCATCCAGCATCCATGATGCCCATTTAATGGCCTCTCTCCTGGCCTGTGAGGTTAATCACCAAGATCCTGAGCGCGGTTCTTGAAATTTATCTCCCCATACTGGCAGGGATACCAAGCAATGATTGACCGAGGATGGAGACGCTCTGGCACATACTGTTACAGACCGGACATGAAGAGAACCTGTTGCCCACAATACACGATAAGGTCAGTGGACCTTCCCGGCCTCCTGACACGCATGGTGTCTGATCCGTCACCCAGGCTGGAGGCTTTGAAATTTCGGCCATCCGCAAGCCAGCGCAAACTCCTCAGCAGGTCTGTTCCGCCGGGAGCTTTTTCGATGTTCTTGGCCAATACATGGGATGCAGGTGGAATCGGTTCGTGTTACATGGAAGTGCACCAGACAACAAACAGAGTGAAAGGTAAAGGGACTTTCTCGGGGCTTAACGTGACGAATCTCATCCCTTGTAGTCATAAACAGGACGCAAAGCCGAAGCATTCGAAAGGTACCCCTCAGTATTCGCTCGTCGAATCGATACACGCCTCCGAGAAACACGTTCTGGGGGAACAATGCCCTGCCCATACATTCGAAGTCAGTTTCACCTCTCGTAGGCACTGAACCCCGATTGACACATCGCAGGTGACACTCGAGCCCTCCAGTTACACCGATGAAAAATATCAGCTCTTTGACACATACCAGACCATTATCCACAAAGATCGCACCACTCCTGACGGTTTTAGGCGATTCCTGGTAGAGTCCCCTCTAAGAGTAGGCCCCCTGCTTCTTCAATGATCGGCGACTGATCCTCGCAAAAGATGAGTCCGATACCTTACAGGTCTACTCCGCCCGAACACCTCCCAGGAGAGTACGGCTCTTATCATCAGCTGTACCGACTGGATGGCAAACTGATTGCCATGGCTGTCTTGGACATCCTACCATCGGTATGGGATTGTTTGGAGGGCGTCGATCAGGATAACTGATGCGCCAACCTGCAGTGTGTATCCAGTGTTTACCTCATGTACGATCCCGCTTTCGAGAAGTACTCGCTGGGAAAGGTTGATGACATATTCTGTCATTCGCTTGCTTCCCGTCTTACTGTTTCCGCAGATGAGTGCACTGAGGGAGATATCCCTGGCGAAGGAGATTCATGACGCAGGCGTTGATGATCATGAATGTCTATACCTTGGTTCGTACCCGCAGTCCTCCTGAATTTCGATGATTAATGCTGACTTGTCCGGTAGGTTACTACGTACACACCTGCCAAAAGATGAAATACAAAGGCGAATATACCCCTTCATACCTCCTGGACCCCGTACGCTCCACCTCTTCTACTATTGTACTTTTGCTGATGAAACCCAGGAGGAATATACCTGGCACCCAATGCGAGATTGCGTGAAAGAGCTGGACAAAGCACACTACGCATGCTTTGCTCACACAGATCACTCATCACAAACACCCGCCCCGGAGAGAGGTCAACGTCGTCGATCGTGGAACATCTTCTCATCACACGGGTTTTCGGCCACCATACCAGAGGTCCCGCAAGAAGTTCTTGAGTCCCTCCCAATTCTTCTGGACCAAGATGACGGGGAGCAGCGCATTGGATCTTTCTCTGTGTGTCTTCCGTATTCTCATCATTTGTGCGGATTGGGCTCACCTTGGAAATCTTAGGATGGTGAATGGTCGGACGAGGTCGCGGTGAGAGAAACATTGTCCACACTCGCACATACCCTCGGCTTCGAACTCGCGAAACGTCTGGTTTATTGTGTCGTGGAGTGATGTTATACAGGGAAACTGTACTGTGAGGTTGACATCGCTGTCGTGGGGTCGCGGTATTTTCCATTTGTATTTTTACTTGATGTCGGATCCGACACACGGTCCGGTAGCTGGCAGCAATCTCAGCGAATTTCACCAACACCATCGGGCCTTGGCCGCGATCCCAACCCGGCGGCGGTGTTTTGGAACGTCAACCCTCGCGGACGGACGACTTGTATAGGAGCCACTTGTTACACCGGCGACGCAAGTTATGGGTCTAAGCGCAACGCCCGCCACTTTTGTTTGCCTTGGGTGGCTTCATAATCCAGTTGGCCCGGGACCGCGTTTGTATGGAACGAACTTCAGGTTTTCTTCCTTTGGGAGCTTTCGCGCGAGGGAATTTTTGAAGATTGGGTCTTTGGACACGGTCATACACGCACTACACGGTTCCGCCGGCTCCCGTCGTGATGGACTCTTCTTCGAACATGCGGAGGCACGAACGAACTCTTGTTTTCGAAAGTTGAGCCACCGGAATTCGGCAGCTTCCAGCTGGAGAACTCTCGCAAACTCATCTTTATCCAGGTCCTTCAACGACTTTGCGAACTGGTCCTGTGAGATTGTGTAACGGGGTCTGGAACCGCCGCCTACGGCTGGCGACCGAGTCAGGTAGGTTGCAATCCTTGAATCGTGTTCGGGTGTGAGGCCAGGGCACGGAAGATCGATCTCTGGGTGTGGGTGGGTAGTTCGACTAGTGGATAGACCAAGTAATGAAATTGGTGAGGCACTTCTTATCCGTATTTGCTATATGGGCGCGTTTCTTCGGGGGACCGGTGCACATGTGAACGTGGTTGGCAAAGTTGGTCGTGTTGTATGGGGCCTTCTGCTTGTTAACCCCGGCGCACTTCGAGTGTAGAACAAAGCGAACGTTATTGTTGACGAGGAATTCTGCACGGGGGTCAAGTTTGAGGATCTTTTTCTTGAATTTCTCTAACTTTTGGCGATCGACCACCCCTCGATCTGCCTCGGCCCTGGACTTTGCCTCGAACAATGCGGATTTGCTCGTTCCCTGAGCGCGCTGCTTTCTTGGTACCGGTGAGTCGCCTTTCTCATCCTGCGACCGCTGTCGCTTCAGGATTTGTGGACTAGGGGGTGGAGGGGCCGGGTTATCGGGTGTGTGGTTTGCAGGCAGACGAAAATAGTTATGAAGCGTCTTCTGGGGCGGAGCGGGTGTGATATTGGCGGAGATGGGTGGCTGAGGTGAAGAAGATGGTGGTGCTCCTGAGGTGGCGTCGTCGGTTGGCAGCGGTATGCTTGGAGTGGCTTCCTCGGGGCTGCATGTCGCAGAAGTGATAATATCGCCAGCCATGTCTTCGTCACCGTCACTGAGATCTAGTTTGTCCATACCGTGAATAGGCCTGTTAATCGTGTTCTCCTGAGGGTCGCTCTGTGTCGCCGGCCGTCAACATTGACACCGGGTTTCGGGAAGGATGGCGGAATCACCTGTTGAACGGAGGGAATCTCCAGTCTCGGGATATTGGTAGCGAGGTCAAGAGTTGGGGAGGCCATCGCAGTAACGCACACGATCCCCGGGGCTGTAGTAGTCTCTGACTTTTTTATTCTGGACCGGTGAGAGACCGTGTATCCGCAACCATGTAGGTAGCGACCGGGTCAGACCATGCCACGGGTGGGCCAAGCCAAAGTGGCCACCATGGCGACCATGGCTGTTATTCGTTTTGCGCACCGTGGTTGTGGCCACCCAGCCACGGTAGCCGCTCTCCTATCCATCAGTAAACAGGGTGTCTGCTTATTTTGCTTATGCGACTTATTTGATCTTATTTTCAGAAATCCCCCGCCATTTGGACCCTTCCAAAAGGACTTGGATTATATAATGAGAAATAAGAGAAATAAGAAGCAATAAGTAGGCATAAGTGTTGAATAATCGACAAAACAAGCAATGGCCATGTTTTCTGATGATCCCATCACTGGGGACACTGCAAAAAACTCTTTGAATGAGCCACTCAGGAACATCACAGGTACTTTCTTTGGGAAAATTCAAGATGTTCCCATCATTTTCCCAATGGGGACATCGCAATCACATGACCTGGGACACTGCAAATGCACTGCAACAATCTCTTTGAATGAGCCACTCAGGAACACTGCAGTTACTTTCTTTGGGAAAATTCAAGATGTTCCCATCAATTACATAATGGGAACACTGCAGTCATGTGACCTGGGACACTGTGAATGTCCTGGCTGTTCCCCAGGCCAGGGAAATTGCAGGAACACTGGCAGGGGAAATTCTGAATGTACTTGGGATGGACCGGGTGGGTATATCCCAGGTACTTTGTCCATTTCCTTGTGATGTACTTGCAATGTACCGGCCTGGTAAATGAGCCCTTGTCCCCAGTGTTAGGTCCCAACAGTAGGTAACTGTTGTCGAGATCCATAGAACCCAAGGGGTTGTGTTCCTGTCGACCAAGCTCTGGCCACATGCAAACCATCGCATTGACATGGGCAACATGTCTCACTTGCACAGCGAGGTTCTGGAAAGGTTTTGATGGCTGCCGAAGAAGGGACCCAAAGTATCCAATAACCCGTTCCATTGTCCACTGAGACGAAAGCAAAAGAGGTCCCAATCGGTATGTCTCCTTAGCGAGGTGAGTGATGGAGTGGACACATTGGCGAACAAAGTGAAGGTGGTCCGGATTCCTCTGGATGTAGAGGATCTCGAATTCAAGGCACCACTGGAGGAGAAGTTCATGTGCCACGAGGATCTGATTGTGAGAGATGCAGTGCTGGTAGATGATGTGAATCCCCCAGACGAGTTTACAGAAATGAGAATAATATAGCTCTGGGAGTACACCATAGAGAACACCCGGGCCTTCACCATAGAGATAGTTGAGGAACTCCCAGGCCTTGTAACCGCTTGATACCTTCTCCTGGGGATTCCTAGGTGGACGGCCAAACGAAGTAGGGAGGTATCTTGCAGCCTCTGCAACAACCTTTCCATGCTCCTGCCAGACGTTCCCAGTGAGGACAGCCCACGGCCAGGGACTCTTGCGATCAGCATTGCAAGTGTTGGGTCACGTGCACCATAGATCGAGGAGTAGGGCTGCTAGGTTGATGACAGGCTGGTGCATGAGATCACCCAGAAAGCAGGTCGGTAGATCAAGAATACGAGGGATACCACCAAAGATACTCGGCTTGCAGATCCCAGTGTGTAGACGGTGTCTGCCATGTTCCGTCTTGTTTCGGGAGGAAATAACATAGTTAAGATCACTTTGATATTGCTGAGGATCTGGGTCGGGGAGTGTGTTGATGTTGATGTCAGGATGAGAGGAGGTGTGGTGGGTTTCAAAGCCATGAGGTCGCAGGAGGGCGGGGTAATAATGGGAGCCTTTGGGCTTGTTCCGCCCAGCAAACCCGCAGAGTAGGTGGCACCCTTTCAGGCCATGGTGGCCAACAGAGCCTGTGAGCTCTGCCATTGCAACTGCGTCCGCCAAGACCAAGAGCAAGAAGATGAACGCAAGAGCACGCCTTCGGTTGAAGCCATCCCAGATGGGCAAACCCTCACGCTGGAGTGCAGAGACGTGAGCCAGACTGGGAAACAAGAACAATTCGATATTCTTGGGTGAGTTTGGACCAGGGATAACACCCCCAGGGAGAATGTTTCGAATCTTGTAACAGTTTTCCGGGCTCAGATCCACAATGATCCAGATGTAGATCCAGCACTCCAACTGTTTGTTCTTGTAGAATTGTGCGCCATCAACCGATAGCATAAGCACGGTATCATACTTGTTAATAGGGGCGTCGTCAGCGGTTTCCTGGTAGGCCTGTCCAGATAGAATGTTGTCATAGATTTGGGGTGGTGCGCCCTACTCCTCACGTTCTCGCCGAAGCTCCTCAGTCTTCTCCCACCGGTAGAACATGCTCTTGGCCATCTGTGAGTACTTCCAACAAGCCTGGAGCTGCAGACTGACGGGGAATGTTGTGAACACCTTCCGAGGGACCTTCCTCTCACCATCAGATTTGTCAAGTTCCTGCTGATCATAACGAGGTTGTCCACATTCGGGGCAAGTTTCAAGGACCACAAAAGGACCAGTAAAACCGATGCAAGAATTGAAACACATGTGGTGTTCCCAGGTGACGATGCCAGAGAGGTCTCGAGCACTCCGTTGCACCTGGTAGAACAACAGTGGCTTGAGATCTGGAACGAGCTCTTGAGCATTCCGGCAGACTTCCTCGTACGTCCTTTGAGAAGCATCCATACAGGTTATGAAATTTCAAAGAGAGAACCTGAGGACAGGGTCGTCTGAAGGAACAGAGGCGTGTTCCCAAGGGTCAAGAAATTTGGCAAGATCTTCAGGGCTAAACTGAGTCGCGAGCGTGGCCTCCTTGACCATCTTGATAAACTTGAGAGAAGTGCGGATCTTTGGGAGCATGGTTGGCGGGTATTCGTCCTCCAGTGGCGTGTGTCGTCCAGACCTTCCATGGGGTGTCTCTGGATCATGTTCAGACAAGTCGTCTGAAGATGGAGTCAAGGGACGAGATACAGGAGGGGTGGGTGGAGACGGGGGACAGGGGAAGGATGGCTGTGGACTGGATGGGGGTGTGCCTGGGGGGGAGGAGTGTCCCAGATCGTGTCCCAGGTCATCCTCATCGTCCTATGCATGTGTTTTTATGAACTCAATGGTCGCACAAAGATTAGATTGACGCTTGATACATACTGTCTCCGATCTAGCCGCCTGCATCGACCTCCCAGAGAGATCTACCTCCTCCGTAGGGTATCTCATTGCATCAACAGTAACACCAGATCCAGATGCCATGTTTGAGGAAGAACCTCCTCGGGCGGCTGTACTCCCCGAGGTGGTGTGCAAGCGTCCTGCAACCTGGGCCTTTCGTCGTTGTCGCTGTCGTACCTCCGGGTTGTGCTTGTACCATGCCGTTTTACCAACTTCTTTTCCGTGGCACTTCTGACATTCGCACCAAAACCTGGGCATGGGGTACGAAGCCGAGGTGAGAGGTCTCGGATATGTAGCTGGATCTTGTAGCAAGGCGGTCAGATTGTCGAGACTTGGCAAATTTTTATTCATTCACACGGAGCCAAAGTCACAAGTAGTCTAGGAAGATTACACCGAGCGTCGATCCCAGTCGTCTGGCGTCGATTTGATCACGTGCCGTCGTTCCCAGTCGTTGCCCGTCGATACAAGCCTCCCGAACTTTTTACTGGGAGTGACTGGTCAGGAGACTTCACGGAACGCCTATAAAATGCATGCAAACATCGCTGAGCCCTTCCACGGCACGCAGCCAGCAGTAGTAGTTAATAGTAATGAAAGAAAGAAGGACCGCCACATTTACACACGCTTCACTACCAGGTCAATTGCCCTCTTCGTCATCTCTGGCAACAAACACTCAATGCGACCCCTCACATTCCGTCTCGGCCCCTCCCATACCATGCCTGTCACCTTCCGGCTGGTTGAATGTGTCTCCCAGAATTGGACCAGGAGGCGATCGAGATCCAGCCACTCCCCATAATTCGCGGATTGCTTGATGGCGTCAACATTGTGGGAGGTAACACGGTAAGGAAAGCTGATTGAGATTTTCTGAAGTTCTTGATGTTCTGATATGGTGGTTTTGATTGCTGTGGTGATCCATTCGACGCTCGGCGATTTGGGCCGAAAAAAAGCATCCCGGAGTTTCGTTGCCTTCGAGAGGTCGATTGACCCAACTAGAAGTAAAAGTAAGTTACCAGTACGGACGCAGGTGCAGAATGGACACACCAAGGGGGTCGCAAGTAATGTCGAGAGATTCGAGGGTATGAGAGCACCTCTCCACCAACGCCGTCATCAGCGAGATATCTTCCCTGCGTTCCAAATCCAATGTGAACTTCCAGAAGTGGATACCGCCTGGTATGGACAACAATCGATGGGCAACAAGTACCATCCCCCAGCCGTGGTGGTCATGATTGTAAACTCTAACCTGATAAACTTGGTTTTATGTTGCTTCACCATGGCTGAT
>Ga0307511_10001818_pt1 | contig 22432 bp, 21 predicted proteins | sample 13_EM_MG_FD_200266 | JGI IMG/M metagenome (GOLD analysis project Ga0307511, IMG submission 200266) | Populus trichocarpa ectomycorrhiza microbial communities from riparian zone in the Pacific Northwest, United States - 13_EM | ecosystem: Host-associated > Plants > Roots > Unclassified | place... | reverse complement strand
ACGCTGCGCAAGGCGCTCAACGACCTGATCAGGACCGGGTTGATCACGTTCAATCCGGCGAAGTATGTCGAGTTGCCGCCGGCCAATCCCCCCAAGCCGCTGGTCTGGACTGACGCCCGAGTGGAGCGATGGCGCGAGACGGGCAAAGTGCCGGGCCGCGTCATGGTCTGGACACCGGCCCAGACCGGCGTCTTCCTTGACTACGTGCTCGGGCACCGGCTGTACGCGTTGTTTCACCTGATCGCGTTCGCTGGTCTACGCCGCGGCGAGGCGTGCGCGATGCACTGGGAAGACTTCGACGAGAAGGCGCAGGAGCTGGCCATCCGATGGCAGTTGCTCCAGCTTGGCTGGGAAACCGAGCTGTCGACGCCGAAGACGGAGGACAGCGTCGCGGCGGTCGCGCTGGATGAAGGCACCGTGCAGATGCTTGTCGAGCATCACGTGCGGCAGCGGGCTGAGCGCCGGGCGGCCGGGGACGGCTGGCAGAACACGGGGCTCGCGTTCACTGAGCTCGATGGACGGCCGCTGCACCCGGCCCAGGTCACTGACCTGTTCAAGCAGTTGTGCGTGGAGGCGGGCTTGCCGCCGATCCGGTTGCATGATCTTCGCCATGGCGCGGCGACGTTGGCGCTGGCGGCGGGGGTGGACATCAAGGTGGTGCAGGCGATGCTGCGGCACTCGTCGATCACCGTCACGGCGGACATGTACACGTCGGTGTTGCCGGAGGTGGCGCGGGCGGCGGCGGAGGCGACGGCGCGGATGGTGCCGCGTAAGCCGATGGAGTACCGGGTCGTGCCAGAGAGCGGCGGTGAGCGTGATCGTTTGACGCTCGGGCTCCCCTCGGGCCAGCAGGAGTCCACAATGGACAATGGAGGACAAGTGGCTGAAATGGAAAACACCCAGGTCGAAGTGGATTTCGGCCTGGGTGTGGGAAGTGCGGCGCCAGGGACTCGAACCCCGAACCCGCTGATTAAGAGTCAGCTGCTCTGCCAGTTGAGCTAGCGCCGCTCGACGAGAGTTTCCCGTGGGGGTTTCCCTCGCTGACGGGGGAAACATTAGCACAGGCGTCGCGGCGATTTCCAATCGGCTGGTTGGGGGAGGTATGCCCTGGTCAGAGCGGTGTTGGTGGGCAATCCCGGGGCGGGGTGAGGCGCGTCACTGCACTAGGGTTGGCGGCCGGAGTTGCGGAGGAGCGGCAGTGGGGCACGGAAGGTCGCCGAGGGGCCGGTCGAATCAGCGGCCGGGGCCGGCGGAGACCCGTGCGCCGGTCCGTTTCGGCGAGGCGGAACTGGCCCGGGACCCGGATCGGCCGGGCGGCTGGCTGCTGTCGGTGAACGGGGTGGCGCAGTCCTATGTGGCCCTGGACGACCCGGAGCACCTGGAATTCGACTACGTGCGCCGGATCGGCGACGTGGTGGACCTGGTCGACCCGGTCGGGGCGGCGCTGGACGTCCTGCACATCGGCGGCGGGGCGTGCACGGTCGCGAGGTATGTGGCGGCCACCCGCAAGGGGTCCCGGCAGCTGGTGATCGAGGCGGACGGCCCGCTGGTGGAGCTGGTGCGGGAGCAGCTGGACCTGAGGTCGGTGCCACAGCTGAAGGTGCGGGTCGGCGACGGCCGCCAGGAGACGGCGACCCGGCGCGACGACACGGCGGACCTGGTGGTGGTGGACGCCTTCGTGAGCGCGCTGATGCCGGGCCCGCTGGCGACGCTGGAGTACACCCGGGAGGTGCGAAGGGTGCTGCGGCCGCATGGCACGTACGTGGCGAACCTAGCTGACGGGGGCGGCCTGCACTTCGCGCGCCGGTTCGCGGCGACGCTGGGCGAGGTGTTCGAGCACGTGCTGGTGATGGGCGAGCCGGGAGTGTTCCGCGGCCGGCGGTTCGGCAATCTGGTGGCGGCGGCCTCGAACGAGGAGCTGCCGAGGGCGGAGTTGGCCCGGCGCACGGCCGGATCGGCCTTCCCGGCGCGCTGCGTCGCAGGTCAGGAGTTCGCGCGAAACGCGAAAGCTCTTTCGGACAGCGAACCGGTCATACCGCCGCAGCCGCCGCCGGACGCGCTGGGCCGGACCTGACCGACCACTTTCACACGTTCGGGGGAGCGTTTCCAACATCCAGACCGAGTAGACACTGCCACGGTACGTCCGCTCGGACGCTTGTGCGCCGAACCCCGACCAAAGGAGCGAGCCGACCGGCGTGAACGATCACCCGCAGCGAGGTCCCGTCGACGAGAGCTGGCGGACCGACCTGGCGCGCGCCTGGGCGGCGGAGATCGCGAAGACGGTCTTCATCCCGATGTCGCACGCCAAGATCGTGCGGCTGCTGGCCCGGATGACCGGCACGCTCGCGGACGCGGTCCGTGCCGACGGGCCGCCCCCGGCCACGGTCACGGAGATCGGCACGGCCCTCGTCAACCGGGCGATCTCCGGCAAGACCACGCTGTCCACCAGCCTCGACGTGCTGGGCCGCGGCCTGCTGGCGATGCCGGACCCGCCGGCCGAACTGCCGGCCCGGGTGGTCGCGGTGCTCAGTGTGCTGGCCGCCGGCTACACGGAGGCGTTGCGGGAACGCACCTACATCAGCCAGGAGGCGCTGAAGCGCTCCCTGATCAAGGCCAAGCGGGACACCGAGCGCAGCCTGGCCGACAGCGACGCCCGGCTGCGGGCGATCTTCTCCTCCTCGGCCGTCGGCATCGCGATCAGCGCCCCCACCGGCAAGTTCGCCCAGACCAACGCGGCGCTGACCGAGATCCTCGGCTACAGCCAGCCGGAGCTGGCGGCGATGAGCGTGCAGGACCTGGCCCACGCCGACGCCGCCGGCTGGCTCTCCGACAGCATCGCCGACCTGCTGGCCGGCCGGCGCCCGAACTTCCGCGAGCGCTGCCAGTTGGTGCACCAGGACGGCGAGTCGGTGTGGGCCTATCTCGCGGTGTCGCTGCTGCGTGACGACCACGACCAGCCGGCCTACCTGGTCACGATGGTCGAGGACGTCACCGAGCTGCACCTGCTGGGCGACCGGCTCGGCCACCAGTCCCTGCACGACATGCTGACCGGCCTGCCCAACCGGCAGTACTTCGTGTCCACTTTGGAGCGAACGCTGGGCGGGTCGACGGCCACCGGCCGGATCACCTTGTTCCACTTCGGACTCGACCGGTTCACGGTGGTCAACGACGGCCTCGGCCAGCACGTCGGCGACCAGCTGCTGCGGGCGGTGGCGCAGCGGCTGGAGGGTGTGTTCGCCGACGAGACCGCGATGGTCGCCCGGCTCGGCGGCGACGAGTTCGCCGTGCTGCTGGAGGGCACCGCCGACACACCGGGCGTCGGCGAGTACGCGGCCCGGGTGCTGGACACGCTGGCCGCCCCGATGTTCATCGGCGGCGACGGCATCGCGGTGTCCACCTGCATGGGCATCGTGGACCGGATCACCGTCGGCACGGATCCGGCCGAGCTGCTGCGGGCCGCCGACATGACGCTGCACCGGGCCAAGCGGCGCGGGGCCGGCCAGTGGGACCTGTTCGACGCCCGGCAGGACGCCGCCGACCGCTCCCGGTTCCGGCTGGCCGCGACCCTGCCCGGCGCGTTGCAGGCCGACCAGTTGGACGTGGTCTACCAGCGGCTGCTGCGCTTCTCCGACGAGACGACGATCGGCGTGACCGCCCGGCTGGCCTGGCGGCCGCCGGCGCAGCAGCCGATGCGGCACAACGAGGTGCTGGCGCTGGCCGAGGAGACCGGCGTGGTGCTGCCGGTCGGCCGCTGGGTGATCCGCCGGGCCTGTCAGCAGGCGGCCGCGTGGTGGCAGGCCCACGGCTCGGCCACGCCGCCGGTGGTGGTCGACCTGTCCACGGGCCAGGCCCGCGACCCGGACCTGGTCGGCGTGGTCCGGCGCGAGCTGGACGCCGTCGAGCTGCCGGCTGACCAGCTGCGCCTGGGCGTGTCGCTGGGCACCGCCGCCCAGAACGACGAGATCATCGACAACATTCTTGTGCTGGCCGAAATGGGCGTCACATCGTCCCTTTTGGACTATGGCACCGAGCACGCCGACCTGTTGCTGCGCGGCGAGTTCACGCTGCGCGCGGTGGTGCTCGACGCCCGGCTCGGCGACTCGCTGGCCGACGAGCGCACCGCCGAGATCACCGAGCCGGTGGTCCGCAGCCTCGTCGACTTCGCGCACAGCCTGGGCCTGCCGGTGGCTGTCGGCGGCATCCGGCACGAGGACCACCTGCGGCGGCTGCGTGCCGTCGGCGTGGACGCGGGACAGGGCGAGCCGCTCTCGCCGTCGGTGAGCGCGGACCGGATCACGCTGGGGTAGGGAGACAACCATGTCGGGAACAGTGGACTGGGTGCCGGCCGAGGTCGACGTCGACGTCCCCAGTTCGGCCCGGATCTACGACTACGTGCTCGGCGGCGCGCACAACTTCGAGCGCGACCGCCTGATCGGCGACCAGCTGGCGCAGGTCGTGCCGGTGCGGGAGATGGCCCGGCTGAACCGCTCGTTCCTGCGGCGGGCCGTGCTGTTCCTCATCGACAACGGCGTCCGCCAGTTCCTCGACATCGGCTCCGGCATCCCCACCGTCGGCAATGTGCACGAGATCGCCCAGGAGGCCGACGAATCCTGCCGGGTGGTGTACGTGGACTACGAGCCGGTCGCGGTCGCCCACAGCCAGCTGATCCTGCGGGACGACCCCAACGCGGTGATGGTCCAGTCCGACCTGCGTGACCCCGAGCGCATCCTCAACGACCCCGAGACCCGCCGGATGCTGGACTTCGACCAGCCCATCGGCCTGCTCATGGTCGGCGTCTTCCAGTTCATCGCCGACGCCGACGACCCGGCCGGCGTGATCGCCCGCTACCGCGACGCCCTGCCGGCCGGCAGCTACCTGGCGCTGTCCCATTTCACCCCGGACAACATGGAGGAGGGCATGGCCAAGGCGGTGGGCGTCTTCCAGCACAGCGCCGAGCCCATCCACCCCCGCAGCCACGCCGAGGTCACCGCCCTGTTCGACGGCTTCGACCTCGTCGACCCGGGCGTGGTCTTCACCGCCAACTGGCGTCCCCAGTCGGCCGCCGACCTGGGCGACGACCCGGAGCACTCCGGCATCTACGCCGGCGTCGGCCGGAAGGCTTAACCCCCGCGAGTCCCGGTTAGCGTCACACCGAATGTCTGAAACGGATTCATGCATTTCGGTGTGACTGTGGGCGGGACTCGCCGGGGTTCATAGCCGGCGGGCCGCGTCCAGCATGCGGCCCTGGCGGACTTCCGGGTCCTGGTGGGGGCAGCTGGCGCACGGGGCGAAGCCGGCATGGTCGATGAGGCAGCAGGAAACCCGCCTTACCAACGGTTTTCCTTCGAGCTCCACGAACCGCGCCGGCGGCAGCGGCCTGCCCATCCCCGCCACCAGCCAGGACGCCTGCGCCACGCCGCGAGCCGGATCGCCGAGATCGCGCCAGGCCCGGAGCAGGCTGTTGGCGACGGCGTCGGTGGTGATGGCCCACAGCGGCGGCAGCCGCACCCCGGACACCGCCGACAGGGTCTCCAGCACGGGGCTCAGCGCCGCCCGCAAAGCCGTTGGCAGCGCGGCGACTTCGGGCAGCAACCCGCCGGGGTAGACGTTCACCACGCGGCCGTCCTCGCCGACGTGCACCCGAAGCCGGTCCAGCGCGGGGTCGGCGGCCAGGTCGATCTCGGCCAGCCGGGTCAGCAGCGACGTCAGCACGACACTGCTGGTGCTGTACCACCACAGGGTGCCGGCGACCCGGTTGTCGTCGGTGGACCACCGCTTGCGGTTGTCGGCGACGAACCGCTCCATCTCGGCGGGATCGGTCAGCGCCGTCCCGGGCAGGATCCGCTCAGCCATGGAGGAACTTCGCTCGCGCCACCGCGGAGTCCACGTCCCGCACGCCCGACACCCAGTTCGCGTACGGCAGCACGAAAAACCGGCGCTGCTTGATCGCCGGCAGGCCGGCCAGCTCGGGCCGCCCCGACAGGAAGTCTTCCATCTGCCGCGCCTGTTCGTCGTCGGCCGCGTCGATGGTCATCACCTCCGGCGCGGCGAAGTGTCCGAAGACAGCGGCTGCTTGTCCCCACTGCAATCGTAGTGGAACGAGTCGCAAGGGAACTCCTTGGTGGGGAACAACAGCTGGCGACGGCCGGTGTCGGGACAGGTGAACACGTGCGGCCGCGGGTGGTTGGTCGGCTCGTCGAGCACGATCAGGTCGCGCGAACACCGCCACGACGGCCAGGAGCGCACCGAGAAATGCCCATCCGGCCAGCGCCCCGAACAGAGCAGCACGGCCGTCGCGCCAACCGACGCCTCGGAACTGACCCCCAGTAGATACGGATCGGCCAAAGCGTCGCGGACATGTGCCTGAACGGCCACGCCGGTCGCCGACAGACCGGCGCCGGCGAGCGCCCCTAGCAGAACCCGGGGCGTTCGCACCTCCCAGACGATGGCATCACCCGGCCGGGTGGAACCGCCGAACACATGGCTGGCCAGCACCGAGAGCGTGTCGGTGACCGGCAGTGACACCGGACCGGGCACCGCTCCGGCGCACGGCGAGCAGGCCCGTGAACCGGGTCCGCTCGCCGAACGGTGCGGCACCCTGCGCAGGCATCGACAGCCGGCCTCCATCACCCCGTGGACGCGCCTTGCGGTGCCGTGGCCGGTCTCCTGGCTGACGGGTGGTTCGTGCGGCGAGCGGCCTTCCCGGGCGGTGAAAGCGCTCAGTGACCCGTGCACCCGCGGCGGCGGGCCTGGCGCACATCCCGATCACAGTGGCGAGGGCCGCTCCGGTCTGGCGCCGGATTCCCGTCACCACGGCGTGGTGACGTTAGGCAGCGCCCGTCAACGCTGTCAACGTGACCTGGTCGGGGGATGCTCCGGTTGACATCGGTGCGGCCGGTGGGGAGCATTCGCGCAGGCGAGTCGGGGAGTGAGTGGTGACCCAGCTGCGTCAAGCCGAAGTGGTGCTGCCGGTCGCCGAGAGCGGCCAGGACAGTCCTGGTTCGGCCCTTGGTGCGATAGGCGCGGTGCCATGGCCGCGCCGGACGGCCCGGCCCCGGGATCCGCGTCCGGTGCCGGCGGTGGTGCTGGAGAACGATCAGCTGATCGCGACCGTCCTCATCGGACGTGGCGGTCGGCTGCATTCGTTGTGGCACAAGCGGGAACACCGGCCGGTGCCGTTCTGCTCGCCGGCCTTCCAGCCGGCCAGCGGCGGCCCGGTGTTCGCCGCGCCGGTGGGCGGCGACACGCTGCGGGTGTGGGAGTGGGACACCGCGCGCGATCTGCCCTATCAGGTCGACTTCGTGCTGGCCGACGGGCAGTCGCTGCGGGTGGACACCAAGGTGCGCGACCCGCGCGGGCACACCGAGTGGGACGAGGTGCCGCCCGGCGATCTGATCGCCGTCGGCTCCGGCTGGGGCGCGCTGGAGCTGACCCGGCTCGGCGTGATGCTGCCGGCCACCCCGTTCACCGGCCTGGGTGGGCCGCAGCGGCCGTGGCTGGAGTTGTTGCGCGGCAACATGACCGCCACCGACCCGGAGCAGCCGCCGGGCCGCAGCCTGGTGTCCGCGCCGTGGCGGGCGATGCTGGAGTCGGCCCCGGAGAACTGGCTCACCGCCTACCACCTGGGCGTGGCCCGTTGGCACGCCAGGGAGAACGAGGCCGCGATCGCCGCATGGCGGCGCTCCATCGAGCTGGCCGTGTCGCCGTGGGCGCTGCGCAACCTGGCCGTGGCCGAGTTCCGCGGCGGTCACGTCCGCGAGGCCGCCGAGCTGCTCACCGCCGCCGCCTGGTCCACTCCCGCCGTGCCGGCGCTCTCGGTGGAGGCCGTCGACCTCCTCCTCGCCGCCGGCCAGGCCGACGAGGCCGCCACCCTGCTACGCAGAGTCCCCACCTAATGCGGGTTGGGGGGCTTTACCTGCGTTGAACGCAGGTAAAGCCCCCCAACCCGCATCAAAAGGGTCACGGAGCGAAGGGGGCCAGGGTGAGGCCTGCCTCCACCAGGCCGGCCTTGACCCGCCGGGCGATCTCCACCGCACCGGGGGTGTCGCCGTGCACGCACAATGACTGCGGGGCAACGGAAACGACCGTGCCGTCCACGGCGGTCACGCTGCCCTCCACGGCCATCCGCACGCAGCGGGCGACGATCTCCTCCACGTCGTGCAGCACCGCCCCCTCCAACCGCCGCGACACCAACGCGCCGTCACGCGTATACGCACGGTCGGCGAAGGCCTCCCGAACCGGCGTCAAGCCGGCGGATTCGGCCTGACGCAAGGATTCCGAGTCCGGAAGCCCCAGGATCGGCAGCGACGGGTCGTACCGGCGCACGGCCTCGACCACGGCCGCCGCCTGCTCGGCGTGGGTGACGATCGCGTTGTACAGCGCCCCATGCGGCTTGACGTAGCGGACGCGCGTGCCGGCGATCCGGGCAAAGCCGTCCAATGCGCCGATCTGGTAGATGACGTCGTTGACCAGCTCGGCCGGGTCCATGTCGATGAACCGGCGGCCGAAGCCGGGCAGGTCCCGGTAGCCGACCTGGGCCCCGATCGCGACGCCCCGCTCGGCGGCCCGCTCGGTCACCCGCCGCAGCACCGTCGGGTCGCCGGCGTGGAAGCCGCACGCGACGTTCGCGCTGGTCACGACGTCGAGCAGGGCCTCGTCATCACCCAGGCGCCACGCCCCGAAGCCCTCGCCCAGATCGCTGTTCAAGTCCATGGCCCCAACCTAGGGCAGCAGGCCGAACCGCCGGGCGGCGACCACCGCGGCCAGCCGCGAATGCACGTCCAGCTTGCGCATGGCGCTGCGCAGGTACGCCTTCACGGTCTCCGGCCGCACCCCGAGCCGGACCGCCACCTCGGCGTTGGTCTGCCCCAAAGCGATGCCGGACAGCACATCCAGCTCCCGGCCCGACAGCGAGGGAACCGGGACATCGGACGGCGTCCAGGAGGACGCGAGCCGGGCACAGACGTCGTGCACCCGCTGCCGCAGCACGTCATCGGTGACCTCGGCCGCCAGTTGCCGCAGCTCGGCGTGCGCCGCCCGCACCTCTTCCCAGCCGCGAGGGACCTTCACGTCCTCGATACGGCTGCGTTGCGCATCCCGCACCGCCAGCCCCTGTTCCAGGTCCCGCGCCGCCTCCCGCGCGGCGGTGAGCACCCGGTCGCCCAACGGCAACGCCTGCCGCAGCGCCCCGTACAACACGGCCCGCACCACCTGGTTCACCACCACCGGCACGGCCACGATGGACCGCAGCCCCTCGGTCGTCACCGGCAGGTCGTACTGGTGGCTGATGCCGGCGGCCTGGGGGTAGTCGGTGACGGCGACCGGCTTGGCCAGGTCAAGAGCCTTGCCGCCGAGCCCGTTGCCGCGCACCACGATCAGCCCGGACAGCGCGTTGGTGCCGGTCCCGACCAGCTCCGACAGCTTCACCCCGGTCGAGTGGACCAGCCCGCCGAAAGCGACCGGCAGTCCGGTGGCGTGCCTCATCGTGGCGAGGGCGCGGCGGACCTCAGTCGCGTCTTCCCGCACCGGTCCCCCTTTCCGGGGGTAGCGGACTGCGCTGTCCGGCACCACCATCGCCTGCGTGACCGATACCGCGTTTCGGGCGGCCCGCGACCTGCTGCTCGCCCATCGAGAAGACTACGCCGCCGCCCGGGCCGGTTTCCGCTGGCCAGAGCTCGGCGAGTTCAACTGGGCCCTGGACTGGTTCGACACCATCGCCGCCGGGAACGAGCGTCTGGCCCTGTGGATCGTCGAGCAGGACGGCAGCGAGCGGCGGGTCTCGTTCGAGCAGATGTCGCGGCGGTCCAACCAGGTGGCGAACTGGCTGCGCGGGCACGGGGTGGGCCGCGGCGACCGGATCATCCTGATGCTGGGCAACCAGGTCGAGCTGTGGGAGACGATCCTGGCGGCGATGAAGCTGGGCGCCGTCCTGATCCCGGCCAGCACCCTGCTCGGGGCGGCCGACCTGCGGGACCGGGTCGGGCGCGGGCAGGCCAAGCACGTCGTCACCGGCCTGCCCGGCAGCTACGTGGACGTGCCCGGCGACTACACCCGGATCGCCGTCGGCGCGGCGGCCGAGGGCTGGCTGGACTACGCGGATTCGACGAACTCGCCTGAGCTTTTTGAACCGGACGGTGTCACACGGGCCGACGACACGCTGCTGCTGTACTTCACCTCCGGCACCACCGCCAAGCCGAAGCTGGTCGAGCACACGCACGCGTCCTACCCGGTCGGGCATCTGTCCACTATGTACTGGATCGGGCTGGAGCCCGGCGACGTGCACCTGAACATCTCCTCGCCGGGCTGGGCGAAACACGCGTGGAGCAACGTGTTCGCGCCGTGGAACGCCGAGGCGACGGTGTTCATCCACAACTACACGCGGTTCGACGCCGGGCGCCTGATGGCCGAGATGGACCGCTGCGGGGTGACGAGCTTCTGCGCGCCGCCGACGGTGTGGCGGATGCTGATCCAGGCCGACCTGACCGTGCTGAACACCCCGCCGCGCAAGGTGGTCGGGGCCGGCGAGCCGCTCAACCCCGAGGTGATCGACCAGGTGCGCAAGGCCTGGGGCGTGACGGTTCGGGACGGCTTCGGCCAGACCGAGACGACCGTGATGGTGGCCAACTCGCCGGCGCAGCCGATCAAGCCGGGTGCGATGGGCCGTCCGGTGCCCGGTTACGAGATCGTGCTGGTCGACCCGGCTTCCGGCGAGCTCGGCGACGAGGGCGAGATCTGCGTCGAGCTGGCACACCGGCCGCTCGGTCTGATGATCGGGTACCACGGCGACGACGAGCGCAACGCCGAGGCCATGCGGGGTGGCTACTACCACACCGGGGACATCGGATCCCGCGATGTGGACGGGTACCTGACCTACGTCGGCCGCGCGGACGACGTGTTCAAGGCCTCGGACTACCGGATCTCGCCGTTCGAGCTGGAGTCCGTTCTGCTGGAGCACGACGCCGTCGCCGAGGCCGCGGTGGTGCCGTCGCCGGACCCGGTGCGGCTGTCCGTGCCGAAGGCGTACATCGTGCTTGCCGCAGGTTGGGCCGCCGATAAGGCGACCGCAGAGGCGATCTTCGCGCACTCCCGCGAGCATCTCGCGCCGTACAAGCGGATTCGTCGGCTGGAGTTCGCCGAGCTGCCCAAGACGATCTCCGGCAAGATCCGCCGGGTCGAGCTGCGCGGTTACGAGCAGGACAAGCACGCCGAGGGTGAGCGTCCACATGGTGAACACCGTGAGGACGACTTCCCCGCACTTCGTGGCCAGTAGCTTCCCACTCCGTAGGATTCGTTGACGCGTCGTGGGGCGCGCTGTTCGGATGGGTGGCGTGACCCTGTCCGTACCGCGCCCCACCGCGTCGGCCCCCGACGACACCGCCGACCTGCGTGTGGTGCCCGCCCGCTACCCCTGGCGGTGGGTGGGCATCGCCGTCGTGCTCGTGCTGCTCGCGCAGTTCGTGCACGGCCTGGTCACCAATCCCGGTTGGGACTGGCCGACCTTCGCCGCGTTCTTCGCCAGCGGCGCCGTCGTCACCGCCCTGGGCGTGACCCTCCAGCTCACTGCCTACGCCACCGTGCTCGGCTTCGCCGTCGGTGTCGTGCTGGCGCTGATGCGCTTGTCGCACAGCCGGTTCCTGCGCACCGTGGCCTGGGGCTACGTGTGGGCGTTCCGCTCCATCCCGCTGATCGTGCAGATCATCTTCTGGTTCAACGTCTCCTACCTCTACCCGAAGCTGGGCTTCGGCATCCCGTTCGGGCCGGTGTTGTTCACCGTTCCCACCCTGGACCTGTTCTCGCCCCTGGGCGCCGCGGTGATCGGCCTGACGCTGCACCAGGCCGCCTACTCGGCCGAGATCATCCGGTCCGGGGTGCTGGCCGTGGACGCCGGGCAGCTCCAGGCCGCCGCCGCGCTCGGCATCCCGCGCGGCCGGCAGTTCCGCCGGATCGTGCTGCCGCAGGCGATGCGGTCGATCCTGCCCAACGCCGCCAACGAGGTGATCTCCCTGCTCAAGGGCACCTCGATCGTCTCGGTGGTGGCGATCAACGAGCTCTTCTACCAGGTGCAGGTGATCTACGGCCGCAACGCCCGGGTGGTGGCGCTGCTGATGGTCGCCACCGTCTGGTACGTGGTGCTGACCTCCGTGCTCTCGCTGGTGCAGCACTACGTGGAGCGGCACTTCGCCAAGGGGGCCCGGTGATCGAGATTCGGGACGTGCACAAGAGTTTCGGCCCGCACGAGGTGCTCAAGGGCGTCAGCCTGCGGGTGGCCGCCGGCGAGGTGGCCGTGGTGCTCGGGCCGTCCGGCTCCGGCAAGTCCACCCTGCTGCGCAGCGTCAACCACCTGGAGAAGGTGGACCGCGGCCAGATCCGGGTGGACGGCGAGCTGATCGGCTACCGCCGCCGCGGCGACAAGCTGTACGAGCTGAAGGAACGCGACGTGCTCAAGCAGCGCAGCGCCATCGGCTTCGTGTTCCAGAACTTCAACCTGTTCCCGCACCTGACCGCCGCCGACAACATCGCCGAGGCCCCGGTCGCCACCGGCCGGCTCACCCGGGATCGGGCCCGGGCCAAGGCCTTGGAGCTGCTCGACCGGGTCGGGCTGGCCGACAAGGCCGACGCCTATCCGCGGCAGCTGTCCGGCGGCCAGCAGCAGCGGGTGGCGATCGCCCGGGCGCTGGCGTTGGACCCCAAGGTGGTGCTGTTCGACGAGCCCACGTCCGCGCTGGACCCGGAGCTGGTCGGCGAGGTGCTGGACGTGTTGCGGGACCTGGCCCGCAGCGGCACCACGATGATCGTGGTCACGCACGAGATCGGCTTCGCCCGCGAGGTCGCCGACACCGTGGTGTTCATCGACGACGGCCGGGTGGTCGAGCAGGGGCCGCCCGCGCAGGTGCTGGACACCCCCGCCCACGAGCGGACCAGATCGTTCCTCTCCAAGGTCCTGTAGGAGGAAGCGTTGTACAGCAAGGTATTGGTGGCCCTGTTGGCGGTGGCGACGCTGACCGCCTGCGGCGCCGCGGCGGGGGAGCAGAGCCAGCGGCAGCCGCGGATCACCACCGCCAAGGTGGACCGGATCGCCGCGGAAGTTCCGCAGGCCATCCGTGATCGCGGCACTCTCGAGGTGATCAGCAGCGTCGGCACCCTGCCGCCGCTGAGCTTCTACGACACCGACAACAAGACCCCCATCGGCGTCGAGGTGGACATCGCCGGCCTGGTGTCCGACGTGCTCGGCCTCAAGACGCACGTCAACGTGGCGTCGTGGGAGAACGTGTTCGTGGGCCTGGATTCCGGCAAGTACGACGCCGGCTTCTCCAACATCACCGTGACCGAGGAGCGCAAGGAGAAGTACGACTTCGCCACCTACCGGCTGGACAACGTCTCCTTCGAGGCCCGCAAGGGCGGCAGCTGGAAGGTGAACGGCCCCGCCGACGTGGCCGGCAAGACCATCGCCGTGGGCTCCGGCACCAACCAGGAGAAGCTGCTGCTGGACTGGAACGCCCAGAACGTCGCCAAGGGCCTCAAACCCGTTGACGTCAAATACTTCCAGAACTCTACCGACTACTACCTGGCGTTGCAGTCCGGGCGGATCGACGCCTACCTCGGGCCCAACCCGACCTCCGCCTACCACGCCAAGACCTCCGGGCAGACCGAGATCATCGGCACCGTGTCCGGGGCCGGATCCTCCTTGCAGGGCGAGATCGCCGCCACCACCAGGAAGGGCAACGGTCTCGTGCGGGCCCTGGCCGACGCCCTGAACCAGGTGATCTCCGACGGCAGCTACCGGAAGGTGCTGGACCGCTGGGGCCTGGGCAACGAGGCCGTCCCACACTCCGAGAGCAACCCTCCTGGCCTGCCGAAGTCCTGACCGCTTTAATGCAGGCATGGTGGAGTTGGTGATCCTCGGGCTGCTCGCCGCCGGGCCGGCGCACGGCTACCAGCTCCGGCTGCGCATCCCCGAGATCACCGGCCACCGCCGTCCCGTCGCCGACGGCACCCTGTATCCGGCCATCAAACGGCTCACCGCGGCCGGGCTGCTCACCCGGCAGTCCCGGCCCGGCCAGGTCGCCGCGCCCCGCCAGGTGCTCACCCTCACCCCCGCCGGCCACCAGGAACTGGCCCGCCGGCTCGCCGCCGTCGACGTCACCGACGACCAGACCTGGCTCACCGCCCTGGCCTTCCTGCGCCACCTCCCCGATCCCGCCGACGTCCTCCGCCGCCGCCTCGCGGCCGTGGAGTCCCGCCCCCTGCCCGCCGCCGCCGATCCGTACCAGCAGTGCCGCCTGGCCGTCCTCACCGCCGGCCGCGACGCCGAACTCGCCTGGCTGCGGGCCCGCGTCGCCTAGCCCGAGCGGGTGATCCCCGCCGTTCCGTTCGCGGAGTGGTGCTGATCGCGTACCGTTAACCTTCGTGTCGGTCAGCAATGAGTTCTCGGGCGACAACGCCGGTAACGTCGTCCAGGCCGGCGACATCGGCTCGATCACGATCTACCAGGGCGGCGCGCCGGTGATCCCGCGCCAGCTGCCGGCCCGGCTGCCGAACTTCGTGGACCGCGTCGATCTGTTGGCCCGCGCCGGAAGCCTGCTGTCCGCCGATCCCGGCGCGCCGACCCGGGTGGCGGTGCTCACCGGCCTGGCCGGCAGCGGAAAGACCCGCGCCGCCGGCGAACTGGCCGGCCGGCGGACGACTCCCTTTCCCGGCGGCGAGTTGTACGTGGACCTGCGGGCGCAGACCGTCCGCGACGCGCTCGGCGCCTGCGTGCGCAGCTATGGCGTCAAGGACGACCTGATCCCCGAGAGCCTGCCCGAGCTGACCAATCTGTACCGCAGCTGCTCGGCCGGCCGGGCCTGCCTGGTCGTGTTGGACGACGTGACCGAGCCGGCGCAGGTGTATCCGTTCCTGCCCAACGGTTCCGGCAGCGTCGTGCTCGTCACCAGCAACGACCGATTGGCGGAACTGATCGGCCAGCTCGGCGCCGAAGTGATGGTGGTGGAGCCGCTCAACGCCGAGCACGGCCGGGACCTGCTCGCCAGCATCTGCGGCCCGGCGCGCCTGGACGCCGAGCCGCCGGAGACGGCCGAGCTGGTCGCCCTGTGCGAGGGGCTGCCGATCGCCCTGCGCATCGCCGCCACCCGGCTGGTCGAGCGGCGGTCGCTGCGGGTCGGCAAGCTCGTCGCCGACGTCAAGGCCCGCGGCATCGAGTCGGTGTCGAGCCTGTTCTCCGTGGTGTACCAGGATCTTTCCGAGGTCAACGCCCAGCTCTACCGGCGGCTGAGCATGCTGCCGGTGGTCGACTTCGGCGAGCGGCTGGCCGAGGAGGCCACCGGGGTGCTCGGCTCGCTGGACCGGCTGGTCGCCGTCAACCTGTTGGCCGAGCAGGACAACGGCCGCTTTCGCTTCCACAGCCTCGTGTTGCGGCACGCCCAAGAGCAGGCGTTGGCGGGGGAGTCCGCCTCCGCCCGCGAAGGCGTTGTGCTGCGGTCGATCCAGTACTACCTGCACCGCGCCGCCTTGGCCGACCAAAAGATTCTCGGCCCCGACCGGTTGCGTTTCACCCCGGCGCCCGAGCCGCTGGACGACCCCTGGGACGGCGTCGATCCCTACGCCTGGCTCGACGCCGAGCGCACCAACCTGCTCGCCACGGTCCGCGCCGCGTGCGAATTCGGCTGGTACGACGAGGCCTGGCAGCTGGCCGAGAGCCTGACCGCTCTGTACCTGAGCAAGCGGTACAAGGCGGACTGGATCGAGTCGAGCGAGGTCGGTGCGCGGGCGGCCAACCAGGTCGGCAACCGGCGGGCGGAGGCGCGGTTGCGCAGCTTCATGTCCCGCGCGTTGCTGGACCTGGGCCAGGTCGACCGTGCACGGCGGCAGCTGGATGAATCGCTGCCGCTCGCCCGGGAATCGGGCGATGTCCGGCTGCTGGCCTCGGTGTGGGAGCTGATCGGCCGCTTCCGTGACGCCACCGGCGATCCCGCCGGCGCGATCTCCGCGTACGAGCAGGCTCTGGTCGAGTTCGCCAAGGACAACGACAGTCGCGGCATCGCCTTCGTGACGATGTTCCTCGGCCTGGCCCAGCTCGCCCAGGAGCGGCTCGACGAGGCGGAATCGACGCTGCGGCAGGCAATCGAGCTGTGCCGGCAGCACGATGCCCGGATGACCGCCCGGGCCACGACCGGGCTCGGGATCGTCCACATGCGACAGAACCGTCTCGACGAGGCCCGCGCGGAGCTGACGGCGGCCCTCAAGGTGTTGGTCGACGGCGGGCACCTGAACTACGTGGCCCAGACCCGGGAAGCGTTGGCCGACTTGGCTTCCCGGCACGGCGACGATGAGGAGCGGCGGGCCCAGCTGACCGCGGCGATCGAGATCCAGCGGCAGTTCGGCGGCCCCGAAGAAGATCGCCTACGGGCCAAGCTCGGCGAGTGACACCCGTTGCCCGGCGACGGTTAGCTCGCCGGTGAGCGGGCCGTTGGCCAGCACGCGGGCGTACACGGCCGAGGCCAGCAGCATGGGGTCCAACGCGCCGGTCACCTCGACTCGACGGCCGCCCCGGATCATGGCGTGACAGCCGGTCGGGGTGGCCGCCGCGACGACCAACGCCCCGTGCAGGTCGAGGCTCCTCGCCGCCCACGCCGCCGGATCACCCATAACCTCGGTCCTGACCAGTACAGACGCGCACTCGGCCAGGCCCAGGTCGCTCTCGTCCTCGCGCACGGCGAGATGCTGGTCCGCCGACCGGGTCGCGGCGGCGCGGGGGAAGCGGTCAATGCTCAGCATGTCCGGCCCGGTGAACTCAGCCCGAACGTTGAACGCGGTCACTGGTTCGAGGTCCGGGCGGGCGTCCGGCACTCGCGGCAACTCCAGCCGCTCCCGCGGCTCCAGGTCGAGCTCCCGATACAGCACGTCTCGCAGCAGGGCCGTCGAATCACCGACGTGCGCGAACACCTGGCCGGCGATGGGCGCGAACAGCGTGGGATCGTGCTCGGCCACCGCCTCGTCGATCTGGTTTCGCAGGTCGCGGCCGTGATCGAGGCGCTTCGCGAGCCGGCCCAGGAGGTCGATGGGGGTGTCCGGCACCACCTCGTCGCCGTAGCCGGTGAGCAGCAGCGGCTTGCCCAGGGCCGCCGAGTACAGCGAGACCGAGCCGTGGTCGCCGATCACCACGTGCGCGGCGACCAGCGCGGCATGCCAGCCCCGCTCCGGCGGCAGCAGCACCAATCCCGCCTTGACCGCGTGGTGCAGCCACCGGCGCACGTCGATGTCGTGCTCCGCCCAGACGTTCGGATGAACCGCCATGACCACCTGATACCGGTCGGCCGGCAGCGTGCCGAGCAGCCGCGTCGCCAGGTCCCGGGCCCGGCCCAGCTGTGAGTCCTCGCCCCAGGTCGAGGACAGGAACACCAGCCGCCGGTCACCGGTGCCCAAGTCGCGCCGATAGTGCTCGGCCAGCCGCAGACTGGCCCGCAGCCGGTCGAAAGTCGGATCGCCGGTGACCACGGTGTGCCCGTCGATCTCCGGGCAGGCGGCCACCAGCTGCCGATGCTGGTCCGGGTGCGCCAGCACGACCTTCACCCGGCCGGTGCGCAGCGCCGCCACCGGCGGCAGGCCGGCCAGCCGTGGACCGTCGGCCGAGGGCACGATCTTGTTGAAGCCGATGCCGTGCGGCAGCACGATCACCCGCTGATCGTCGTGCAGCTCGTGGAAATCGAGGTTCTCGCTGGCCGACACCAGCAGGCCGTAGCGGGTCTCCCGGATCGCCGGCCACGGAATCAGCCGCCGCACGCCGGCCGCGCCCAACACCTCCCGCGCGCCGACACTGAACCGGGAAGTGTCGTTGACCGTGAAGCGGAGCCGCACCCGATCGTCCGAGCCGAAGAACCACACCGTCTCCAGCAGACGGATCGTCGACGTGGTGGTCCGGCCGGCGAACACGACGGTGTGCCTGGGCGAGCGCGTCTGCCACCGCGACTCGTCACCACCGGGCAATCCCATTGCCCCGCAACACTAGCGCGTCAGCCCCGGTCGAACACCTTGCCGTCGGCCACCTCGAAGCGGCGGGTGGTGTGCACGGCGTCCAGCATCCGGCGGTCGTGCGTGACCAGCAGCAGCGTGCCGGGGTAGTTGGCCAGCGCCGACTCCAGCTGCTCGATGGCGGCCAGGTCGAGGTGGTTGGTCGGCTCATCCAGCACCAGCAGGTTCACGCCGCGGGCCTGGAGCAGCGCCAGGGCCGCCCGGGTCCGCTCGCCGGGGGAGAGGGTGACGGCCGGCCGCAGCACGTGGGCGGCGGTGAGGCCGAACTTGGCCAGCAGGGTGCGGACCTCGGCGTGGGCCAGCTCGGGCACGGCCGCGCCGAACGAGTCCAGCAGCGTGGCGTCGCCGAAGAACAGCTGCCGGGCCTGGTCGACCTCGCCCACGACCACGCCGTGGCCCAGGCTCGCGTGGCCCTCGTCGAGGGGCAGCCGGCCGAGCAGAGCCGCCAGCAAGGTGGACTTGCCGGCGCCGTTGGCTCCGGTGATGGCCACCTTGTCGGCCCAGTCGACCTGGAGGTCCACCGGGCCCAGGGTGAAGCCGCCGCGGTGGACGACGGCGCCGCGCAGGGTCGCCACCACCGAGCCGGAGCGGGGCGCGGCGGCGATCTCCATCCGCAGTTCCCACTCCTTGCGCGGCTCCTCCACCACCTCGAGCCGCTCCAGCATGCGGTCGGTCTGCTTGGCCTTGGCCGCCTGCTTCTCGCTGGACGCGACGCGGGCGGCGCGGATGTTCTTGTCGTTGTCCGGGGACTTCTTCATGGCGTTGCGCACGCCCTTGTCGGCCCAGCCCCGCTGCATCCGGGCCCGCGCCTCCAGCGAGGACTTGGTGTCGGCGAACTCCTCGTACTCCTCACGGGCATGCCGGCGGAGCCTGGCCCGCTCCTCCAGGTACGACTCGTAGCCGCCGCCGTAGGTGTTGACCTGCTGCTGGGCCAGGTCCAGCTCGACCACCCGGGTCACCGTGCGGGCCAGGAACTCGCGGTCGTGGCTGACCACCACCGTGCCGGCGCGCAGGCCGGCCACGAAGCGCTCCAGCCGGTCCAGGCCGTCCAGGTCCAGGTCGTTGGTCGGCTCGTCGAGCAGGAAGATGTCGTACCGGCTCAGCAGCAGCGACGCCATGCTGGTGCGGGCCGCCTGGCCGCCCGACAGCGAGGTCATCGCCTGGTCCAGGCCGATCGACAGGCCCAGGTCGGCGATCACCTCGTCGATCCGCTCGTCCAGGTCCGCGCCGCCCAGCGACAGCCAGCGGTCCAGGGCGGTGGCGTACGCGTCGTCGGAGCCGGCCGCACCCGCGGTCAAGGCCTCGGTGGCCGCGTCCAGGTCCAGCTGCGCCTGGGTGACGCCGGTGCGGCGGCCCAGGAACTCCCGGACCGTCTCGCCGGCCCGGCGCTCCGGCTCCTGCGGCAGGTGGCCGACGGTGGCGGTCGGCGGGTTCAGCCGGATCGACCCCTGCTCGGCCGGGATCAGGCCGGCCAGCGTCCGCAGCAGGGTCGACTTGCCCGCGCCGTTCACGCCGACCAGCCCGATCACGTCGCCCGGCGCGACGATCAGGTCCAGCCCGGAGAACAGCACACGGTCGCCGTGCCCGGCGGCGAGGTCCTTGGCTACGAGTGTGGCGCTCATCAGAACGGAGATTCTAGTGGGGCCCGCCGGCCCGTCGAGCGGATAACCCCGCTTCGCGGAAACCGAGGAAGGCTCGTCAGCGGTTGGAGGACGGGAACCGGCCCCCGCTGCGGCCGATCGCGATCAACTCGGTGTACTGGTCCTGCCAGGAGCGCTCGGTCGTCAACAGGTCGGCCAGCCGCTGCACCCACTCCTCGCGGTGCGGCGGCTGCTCCTGGTCGAGGTGGCGCCTGGTCTCGTCACGGGCCTTGAGCCATTCGTCCAGTGTCGTGTTGATCGCGGGTCCGGCATAGTCCTCCGACATGGGACGACCATACGGCGCGGACCTGCCCATGTCCGCCCCTGTTGGGGTAGAGTCGGACCCGTCGGGTCCGCCAGCAGTCGGCAGTCAGCCGCCGCGGTGTCCTGGCCCAACCCGGCCTGGTGGTTACCGGTCGGAGATGGGAGCACCGGCTTGTCGCCGGAATTTCTGCTCAACCCTCTTGCCTGTGGGACTCAGCGATCGGTCATGACGCACCAGGTGCGGTCATGAGGCGCGTCGGTCGACGCGACGCGGCGTCGAGCATGGCCGGCGCCTACGGTTTAGAACGCGCCGCCGCGGCCGACCGCAGCCGCGCCGTCGAGAACGCCCGGGCCAGCATCACCGTCGCCGGGCACGCACTCGACGTGGGCGACTGCCGTGAACTGCTGTCCATGTTGGGGCTCACCGTCCCGACCCAGCCCTCGCACGTGCCCACCCGGCCGTTCGGCCCCAGCGCAGCAGAGGAGCACGTCCGATGAGCAACGGAACCGTCAAATGGTTCAGTGGCGCCAAGGGATTCGGCTTCATCGCCCCCGCGGAGGGCGGTCCGGACCTGTTCGTGCACCACACGGAGATCCAGGGCTACGACTCCGGCGGCATCGCGGACGACCAGGCCGTGGAGTTCGAGGTCGGCGAGGGCCGCAAGGGGCCGCAGGCCGTCGCGGTCCGCATCGTCTGACCCGCCGCTCGGCCCGGTGGCCGACAGGTCACGGGCCGAGCGCCAGCCACCCGGTGATGCCCGCATGCAACGCCGCCTTCGCCGCGTCCGACGCGAACGAGGCGTCCACGCCGGCCTGGGCCAGCGCCGCCAGCGCCTCGTCGTCGTAGCCGAAGACCTCCCGGATCCGCTCGTACTCGGTGACCAGGTCCGTTCCCACGGAGACCGGCACATCCGTGTTCACGGTGACCCGCAGCCCGGCGTCGACCAGCCTCGGCAGCGGGTGCTCCGGCCAGGACGGCACCAGCCCCAGTCCCACGTTCGAGGACGGGCACACCTCCAGCGGCACCCCCTCGTCCCGCAGCCGCGCCACCAGTCCTGGTGACTCCAGACACCTGATGCCATGGCCGACCCGGGCGGCGTGACCGATATCCAGGGCCTCGGCGATGCTGTCCGGGCCCGCGTCCTCGCCGGCGTGGTGCACCAGCCGGACGTCGGCATCCCTTGCCGCGTCGAGAAGTTCGGCGAACGGCGCCATCGGGTGGCGCTCCTCGCCGGCCATGCCGATCGCCACCACGCGATCGTGTTTTCGGGCCAGCTCAAGCGTTTTCGCGAACCGCTCCGGCGAGCGTCGCCGGGAATGGTCCAGTATCACGGCGAAATCCGGCGCCAGGCCCTCGAGGACCGCCGCCAGCGGCATGTCCGGATCGCCGAGCCGCTCCCCGTGCGCGGCGGCCGTGAAGGTCACCTCGCCGTAGCGAACCCCTTGCGCCGCCTGGTCTTCGCAGAACTCGGCGGCGATCCGGGTGAAGTGCTCCGGCCGGGTCAGGCACTGCCGGACCAGCGAGTTGTGGTCGGCGAACGAACGGAAGCCGTCGAACTCCGTGGCGTCCGAGGCGAAGCCCAGCTCGGCCAGCGTCGACGGCCGGATCGCGCTCTCCAGGTGGACGTGCAGGTGCGCCTTGGGCAGCGCGGCCAGGTCACGCATGGCTGTACTGGTCGGCGTAGCGGCGGGCCAGCCAGGCGCAGACCATCAGCTGCATCTGGTGGAACAGCATCAGCGGCAGCACGATCAGGCCGACCGCGCCGGCCGGGAACAGCACGCTGGCCATCGGCAGGACGCTGGCCAGGGACTTCTTCGAGCCGCAGAACACGATCGCGATCTCGTCGGCCCGGCCGAACCCGAGCCGGCGGGCCAGCACCGTCGTCGACACCAGGACGAACGCCAGCAAGGCGGCGTTCACGGCGAGCAGCAGGCCGAGGCTGGCGATCGAGAGCCGGCCCCAGATGCCGGCGACCACACCCTCGCTGAAAGCGGCGTACACGACCAACAGGATGGATCCCCGGTCCACATATCCCAACACCTTTTTGTGTCGGGTGAGCAAGCCCGTGATCCAGCGCCGCAGCACCTGGCCGGCGACGAACGGGGCCAGCAGCTGCAACAGGATGTCCCGGATCGAGTCGAAGGACACGCCGCCGCTGCCGTTGACGATGAACACCGTGACCAGCACCGGCGTCAGCACGATGCCGATCAGGTTGGAGAAGGACGCGCTGCAGATCGCGGCGGCGACGTTGCCGCGGGCGATCGAGGTGAACGCGATCGAGGACTGCACGGTGGAGGGCAGGCAGCACAGGAACATCAGCCCGGTCCACAGCTCCGGGGTCAGCACGGTCGGCACCAGCAGCCGGCACAGCAGACCCAGCACCGGGAACAGCACGAAAGTGCAGGCCAGCACCAGCGTGTGCAGGCGCCAGTGCTTCAGCCCGTCCAACGCCTCCCGAGTGGACAGCCGCGCGCCGTACAGGAAGAACAGCAATCCGATC
>Ga0307511_10001817_pt1 | contig 22435 bp, 28 predicted proteins | sample 13_EM_MG_FD_200266 | JGI IMG/M metagenome (GOLD analysis project Ga0307511, IMG submission 200266) | Populus trichocarpa ectomycorrhiza microbial communities from riparian zone in the Pacific Northwest, United States - 13_EM | ecosystem: Host-associated > Plants > Roots > Unclassified | place... | reverse complement strand
CCCAAATCCACTTACTCTTAAACCCTCGCCGCGCCGTTTTTTGTGATCGACCTTCATCCCTCAAACGAGACGACGAGACGTCACGGAAATCGCTATATCGTTCACCCCCATCCATATTGAAGAAGCTCTTGTCCCCTAGCCCGACGATCGTTCTGCTGATTTTCTGAGTTCCACATCTTTCACTTGGGCGCCCGCCACACTCCTTACTGATATAGGAGCTTCCTGTCTCATCTTGCCTATATACAGTTACCTAGTGGACCTTTCACATACGCACGGTTGAACTTGACGATCGATTACTTTTGACAGTGAGCTTCCCTCTCTGGGCTTATCCCTTTTATTCCGCGGACGCTCGCTAATGATCCAGAAGCCCTTAAACGTCTGAAAATCAACTACAACCTTGTCGCTATGTCTCGACTTTCATCTTACTACCCCAACTCTATGGGCATTCAATTTACAAATCCATTCCCTCAAAGCACTGCTACCTCATCTGCACAATTATTGCCTACTACATTAGCTCCCGATGGAAGCTTTCTCCGACAAGAACGAGCAGCATCGATGTCACACTACCCTTCAATGAACGCAGCAGCCGCAAATACTGATCGCCAGATGGCTCCACCATATTTTTCAGCTGAGATGTTCTCACAGACCAACGCCTATACAGGAGACCACAGCATGCCTGAATCATCAGCAGCGTCGCCAACTGCAAGCTCATTCCCAGTCACTACCCTTGGAGGCCCTACGATGTTCGACTTTACATCTAACCCAGTGAATCGAGTTTCATATCTCGCTAATGAGGGCAGGAGGATGTCAACTCCTTCGGTGCCATCATCCACATTCCTGGGGACGCCAGTTGAGGTTGCTCGTCAAAGGCAGAACTCCATGATTGACTGGCGTGGTATGAATGCCGCAACTGCACCACCGTACTCGAATTTACGACATGAAAACTTCACGGATGCTATTGATTCTGCACGTGGTATGCTTGCTATGAGTCAATCCGGCGCCCGAAATGCTCGTAACCGTCAAGACAGCTACTACAACAACCATTCTACCAGTTCGTCAATTTCTTCAGCAGGCTCTTACCACCCATACTATGGGTCTGTGGATTCTTCTGCTACGGACATCAGCTCAGGCGAAACCCCAACGGAGTCTGTTTCTCGAACTCTTCCTAGGCCCGCTGGTTACATATCAAGCAATACACCCACCAACGGTGCACAGAGCATGATGAGCATATTTAGCTCCAAGACAACTTCTAGCACACAAAAAAAGCATAGATGCAAGATTTGCGATAAGCGTTTCACTAGGCCCAGCTCCCTACTCACACATACATATAGTCATACAGGAGAAAAACGTACGTTTTAATTCTTTCAACCTCTAACCTTGAGATTATACTTACTATCTCGTTTAGCATTCTCTTGCGAAGTAGAAGGATGTGGTCGCAAATTCTCCGTCGTATCAAACCTCAGGAGGCACAAGAAGGTTCACAGGAACCAACAGACCGCCAATTGATGCTAGTGATTTTTCCCGTTACATTCTTCTCAAATACCCTTTCTGTGTTTTGCAGTGTTATGGGTAGTAGGGTCTGGTTTGATTTTTTTAATACCTCAGGCAGATGCCTGCTTTTTAACGATATCTTTTTGCATATGGACCCAGGCACAACTGTGTTGGGGAAATCCTTGGTTCACATAGATGGCCTTTCATCTTCCTTTACAATTTGCCTCAGCTTCGTTTGGGTTGCTATTTGGAAATTTTGCGGATGGTTCTCGCTGGATGTATTTGGGATCTCATCATTGGCTTGCTGTTTTGTTTTCATCACCCTGGGTGTCGATTTTTTTGGATTTTTTTTGCTTTATCATTGTTTGGGTTTCTCTTCATCTTTCATTGGCACAAGATCGGCCGGCATTTGGTACTGGGAACGGGAAATGGTGCAAAAACTTCTTGTACACTACTAGTAATACGGTTTTACTACGCTGGTCAGGTCTTGGGTGGTTGGGCTTTGGGTCATGGGATGCGGTGCTGTTGTGCCCTGTCCCGTATGAATTGCATGAGGCGGGCACGGATACTTTGTGTTTATTGGTGTTTTCGTACTATTGGAATTCTTATCTCATTATTGAATTGGTACATCTTGTTAATATCCCTTCAATTTGTTTTGTACCCAAAAAGCCACATGCAGTTTTAAAGAGATCAAACATAGCGTCATGTTTTATGCTTTCTGTTCACGTACGGTATACCAGATGAAATTCTTGCTCAACACGCTGAGCCGCAATCGCGCAGCAACCAATGATGCCATCGAAACGGGTGGCGAGAGTCTCAACAGCAGCTACTGTGCTTGCTTTTAGAATCAGCATTCGTGTTGAGGCTCGTTAACACCGAGTTCTTTACATACTGACTGCTACTTATATTGTGCTATGTGCTTGGAGCTTTCACAAGTCACGCAACCACTTCTTAGCAGTTTGAGGTCCCCCCGTTTCATCGCAAAAACAAGATTTGATAGGCGGCGACAATCACTACTGCCTTAGGTTCAAGACTGTCTGTCTTCCAATCGACAAGCCAAGGACATGGAGTCAAAGCACTGCAAAAAAGCAACGTCAACGTTCATCCGGCACACATAACACTCACATCCACATCCACATCCACATCGACCGGTGCAGGCAAGTCTCTTAGTCTCGTCTTGTCTTCTGTCTCGGGTCGCTCGGGTCCAACTATGACCAGGAAGTACAACCGAACTTATTCTCCTACGCTATAGTATAGATTTGATTTTTCTGATACCCTAATATAATATGATGCATCGCATCGTGGGGAGGGATGAAATGTGGCGGCAAGCAAGCTGCTATGCCTCCTGCCTCCTGCCTCTTGACTCCGCTGCACTGCGTGCATTGGGCGTGCGTTAGGTATCCTTGTGCTTTAGCGGAGGTTTCCTATCCATGTCACAGATCCGGTTTAGAGTACAAGGGGCGGGCGAGGGGAGGGGAATTATGTGGCTCGCCTCTTAGCTAGGCGCATTCGCTACTTGGGGGAACCTGCCGGGCGGTGGTGGCCAGTTGAGTAACAGCCTGGGGCTTCAATCTTCAGCTGTCAGCGTGCCATTGACGGAGTGTGCTCTATTTCGAGATTGGTAATGCGTTCAGACAGTCTAGCCTCCTCGCCCTCATTAATCAACCTCAGGGCTGTTGGGGTTGCCACCAACAGCAAATCTAGCAAACTAACATAATACAACAGAATGGGCAAATTTAGGTCCATAGCACAAAAGTATGAGACAAAAATACAACCACAGTTGGTAAATTAGGTCGTCGCATTTACTTAGCCCCGCGATAACTGGAAACATACCCTTACAAAGCATATGGGCAAAGATAGCAACAATATTATTATACTAGCCTCGAATTATCCATATCTCATGTTGCATTATGCGTCCCGTGCCGATCACAGCACCAACTTGAGTCAAATTAGCAACCATTGTCCCCTGACCAATTGCGAGATACCCTGGTTACTTTAGCCCCCCAGTCATAGATAAACTTAGGCCTATCGATATACAATCACGGAGATTAAGCCCCCTCGAGATACGAAGCGACTATTTCCTGTCCCCGGCTCCGCGGGCAAGGCTAAATCGTTTATACTGCACCCCACATTTACACACCTCCCTTTCCACCGCCGCCAGCTGAGATCACTGCCCGCGGTACTAATACCCGAGAAAAGCGATAGTTGTTCAATTCACCTTTTTCTTATTGAATACCCAGAGTTGGGCTATGTAACGCATGAATCCAATAAGTTCTGATTTATCGTGCTGCGGGTTTTTGCGGCGTGGTGCAGGTCATGGATGTTTGCGGCCCCACCATGACCCACTACCTACCGGCCTAGGGAACTAATCCGTAAGAGAAAACCTCTTGCCGTGTGCGTGCGATACCTAACGAATTTACTCATTGAATAGGTATCAGTGATTAGCGAATCCTTGCAGACCGGAGAGACGGAATAACTTCATTTCAAGCGCGCTGTTATACACTATGATAGGAATGGGCAACCTAGGGATTTAGGGCAAGGAAAGAAGAATCCTGGACCCGCTAAATCCATTGATAACGACTTACAGTACCTAGCTGGTGTCAACACTGGATGCGTACTTCATTTGCATTGGGCATTCTGCAAGGCATCAGTTACAATTGCCAAGCTTATGCCGGACTTCCTCCCTCCGCTTATAACCGCCAAATGCGAACGTCGGTCACCATTTTACACATTTTACAGCAAATATCCCAGTAAGTATATCGCCGAACCAATTTGCTTACACTCAATCTGCTATTCTGACAGGGAGTTTGGTGAAGACATGAGGCTCATGTTGTGCATGTTTCGTGATCGAGATGTGCAAAGTATGATCATCCCGCCGTCATTCGGGTGGGAGCCGTGAGCGTCATGTCACGGATGTCGCGCGGTGGACACCATGGCTGGAGCTACAGTAGCAGGTTAAACCTAAAATGGGCTTACTTCTTTGGGCAGTCGGGCAAAATGCTAGGCGGCGGCCGCCGATTCGATATCGCGAAGATTAAGTCCAATGGGTTGAGCTCTATAGCAGCAACAATAAACATCCCAGGAGCCCAACATAACATCCGAGGAGCAGGCAAAAACGGGATCTCATTCGGGGTAATGGAGGAGCCCAAGCCCTTACCCCATGTCAATGCCCAAGTCAACAATAAGCAAATAACACAGCTATCACGGGATGCAGACAATACAAGCCAATACCGCCGCTAAGGAGGCAGTCTGAATACGAATGTGTATATTTACCGTTACGTATACATACATACCTGTGGAATTGCGAATCTAGGATTGTTTGGTTAGTCCGTGCGCAGGTACGCAGCTTGTCACGGGAATGGAAAACGTATACGGGGGGTGCCCCCGGGGGGATTTGCAATTGAATGGTGATTGTTTCACGGTACAGGTATTTGTTTTTTATTTTGTTTTTTATGGTAGTGCTTTCTTTTGCAAAGTGGCATTGGGAGGGGGAATGAACCCACGGACTTAGGATTACTCATGAACCGAACATAACCGTATGGAGGTATATGTCATATGATTCTCTTGCCATGTACCCCTCTCTCAGTCTGCAATATGGCTAGGGTACGGATATATATTACCCTACAGCCATATAGTGGAGAGCTCCTAGTACCTAATCTCTTGATCCCAGGACACTGGAGCCTAAGTAACCCGTATTGAGGTTATATCAGCCTGCCACAGGTCATATGCCTGCTGCATGGCGGGATCAAGGTTGATCACCTAGCAGTCAAATACTTGTATCAGTGTAAGATATACCAGCGAGAAAGACCCCCCTGGCCATTACTTGGTGGTTTGCTGTATCACCGGGGGGCCAGTGAAGCAGGTACCTATGATGGGCTGTAGCTGATCTCGACCCCAGATTTTCGCAGCTCGTGGGCGTCCCGTAGACCTGGTCATACTGTACATACCACGAAATCGAGTTACTTATATGACTAGTAAATACCTAGGAGTACCGGCTTCGCCAGGCTATCCACGGCTAACATCCACCAGCAGTTCATAACCAACTCCCTGGAGTGAGCTTCCAGGAAAGAGATATTGCTAGTGCTGTGGCGGAGTTCGACCAGTTGGAGCCTCCATATCCGGTATCCAGGCTACGGTTCAGGGCCAATGGGTTAGCACCAGCTTGTAATCCGCTGCGGATAGGACTCTGTGTACCATAAAGTTATCGTAGCGTAATAAATCTACAACCAACAGCCCAGCCTCACCTCCATATTCACCAATGCACTGGGGGATAGGTATTTGTACGGAAACAGCCTCACTGGTCGATCTCCACTAGGCAATAATCGATACCAACCTACTTACGGGTTACACCCTGGAGATCTTTTGTTTTGCGCTCCACCTCTAGTGTAGCGGGAAATGGGTACCGGGGATGCACCTGCGGCACCGCGTGGGGTAAAACGGTTTACTTTTCGTTTGTTCGTCGGGAGGGGGAAATCTCCGACAGGCCCTGCGATAGTACGTTTGACCCCGCAAACAATTACCGGTAAACGGTCGCTTGGAAAACCGGAAAGTTATGTTCGTTGTTCGTCAGGTGACTTTGTCTTCAGTTGCGCTTTAGCTCCAAAAAAGTCACCTGACAGACGGCGACAGACGGCGACATAGTACAGTACATATGCCTATGGGGAGTTTCAGTCTGGTAGGTAGACTGCCCACATGACACTGGTTCTCAAAAATAAAAAGGACACAAAAAGTTAATGATTTCGCCCGGGCTCGAACCGGGGACCGCCTGTGTGTTAGACAGAAGTGATAACCAACTACACCACGAAACCGTATTTGATATCATGTTATGTTGCCCTAACTTTATATACTTCAAGTATACTGCCTAATGTGGACGAGCACCCCAAATAAGGCAAGCTCTACCTCCCTCGGCATGCCGACGCGCTGCATGATGGCAAACACGCCTGGAATTTACCGTAGACAAAAATTTAGATTACCCGGGACGCAGGAGTTACTGTACTTTACACGTCACCCAAGACAGACGCAATATTGAGCAATTGGGTTCTACAAACCGAATTGTTGGTGCCTCGAGTACCGGTAGGCCCCTGCCCGTGCCTGACTATCTTCCTGAGGACAGGTAAGTACTTTAAAAATCGTATAACCTTAACCTTAGCCTTATCCCCAACCTTTCCTTCTCCCCTCACCTGGCCAACTCTATAATCTACTTCACCTCCGACGACCAACCTCACACTCACCTTTAGTTTCTACCTACCTACCCAAGCTCATACAACCACACCAACAATCCACAATGGCCGACTCCGCCGCCCCTACCGACGTCACCCCCCCAACTACGACCCAAGACACCCTCCCCATCCTCGACAAAGCCGTTGAAAAACGCCCCTCCGCCCAGGACCTCCACCATACCCCCAAGAAGCAAAAAACCGACACTGGAAGCTCTGACCACGGTGACGAAGCTGCCCAGCCTCAGGCAGCTGAAGAGGTAGATGCCACGGCGGCAAAGATTACGGAAATCCCGAATGAGCAGGCCCCGATGCTGTTGGTGAAGCTGCTTAGTGACAAGGGGAGGGCACCGACGAGAGGGAGTGAGTTTGCGGCAGGGTATGATGTTTATAGGTAAGTTTTATGCTTTTGTTCTGGGTTGTGTTGTGGGTGGTGATGGGGGTTGATTGGGGGGGGGGGGAGTGTTTGTTATGCTCAGGGAGAGACAAATTGGCTTTGATAAATCATATAACTAACTTCCACGCCCAATCCTCCAGTGCCCAAAACACTGCCATCCCCGCTCATGGCCGCGCTCTTGTTGACACCGACATCTCCATCGCTGTCCCTGCCGGTACCTACGGGCGTATTGCTCCCCGCTCCGGCCTCGCGGTGAAGAACTTCATCGACGTTGGCGCGGGTGTCATCGACGCCGATTACCGTGGGCAGCTCAAGATTTTGCTTTTCAACCACGCAGATGCGGATTTTGAGGTTAAGGAGGGAGATAGGGTTGCTCAGTTGATTTTAGAGAGAGTTAGTTTTGCCCCCACTACGAAATACAGTTACCCTGATATCGCATTAAATACATCCATATGCTAAATATTTGTGTGGCAGATCTATACACCGGAAGTCGTCACGGTAGTAGAACTCCCAGCATCAGTTAGGGGTGCTGGGGGATTTGGGAGCACGGGTGGCCATGCCTCTCTTAGTTGAATATCCTCCACATAATCCTGATGTGTTGTCATCGTTATGGCTTACTATTTCCTTTTCACTCTCTACCCAATGGCGTTCAAAACCTCATAAAGAAAAAGGAGGCCAGGCAGAATATCATGAGTACTAATAATTGAAAAGCAACTTGCCTGATGGTAGAAAGTGCACAAAATAGCTTAGGTAGCTACATAATAATAAACAAAGCTGAAGGCTTAAGTACAGTACATAACGCCCACCCAAAATAGGCCAAAAGGAAAGCCCGTTCGTTATATAACATTAAGAAAGCTATGGATATCTCTGATATGGATTTTCATATAGTTTCTTAACTGTGGGTTGGCATGTGTACAGTTGCCTTAGTATCAACTGCGTCCTCACTTCTCCAGAGGGCAGTGACAGTCTTGATTTGCGTGTAGAAGTTCAACCCGGCTTTGCCATAGAAGTAGTTTCCTCCGTTTCCGGCAATGGAGTTCTTGTTGCCGGTGAACGAGAACATTGGGAGCGGGACGGGGATGGGGACCTATCAATCATTCAATCAGCACCATCACCCTAGGTATCAGAATCAATGGAATGGAGAGACGTACGTTTATTCCAACCTGACCAGCTTCAATATTCCTCTGGAACTTCCCTGCAACCGCGCCGCTATTGGTAAAAATTGCCACGCCATTACCATACTCATTCGCATTGATAAGGTTAATCGCCTCATCCAAAGTCTCCACCTCCAAACAGACAAGCACAGGGCCGAAGATCTCTTCTTTGTAGCATCTCATATTAGGCTTGACATTGGACAAGATAGTCGGACCAACAAAATTCCCATTGGGGTATTTTGGTGGTTTGTATCCTCTACCATCGAGCAACAATGTAGCACCATCATCAACACCGCTCTGGATAAGACCTTCAATGCGCGCCTTGGACTGGGGAGAGATAACTGGGCCGAGGTCGGCGTCTGCTTCGAAGCCACCGTTGACTTTGAGAAGTTTGGCTCGCTCAACAATTTCTGGAAGCCAGTTCCTAGCTTCACCGACGAGGACAAGAGTGGAGGCGGCCATGCAGCGTTGACCCGCAGCTCCAAAGGCAGCTCCGACAATGGCATTGAGGGTGGCATTCTTGTTTGCATCAGGCATTACACTGGAGCACAGTTAGAATTATAACTAGTGGTATCCTGGGAAGGGTATATACCAAGCATGGTTCTTTGCACCAAGGTTTGCTTGAACTCGCTTGCCATTCTCAGAGCCACGGGCATAGATGTATTTTCCTGCCTTGTCACTTCCCACAAAACTGATGGCCTTGATACGGGGTTCGTCAATGATGAAGTCCACAGTCTTTGCCGCACCATGGACGATATTGAGAACACCATCTGGAAGACCAGCTTCTTTGGCGAGCTCTGCAATGATCATAGCAGCACCAGGACTAGGGCATGAGGGTTAGAAGACGTATTGCATGAAATTGGGGGAAAATGCCACATACTCTCTTTCTGAAGGCTTCATGATCAGGCAGTTACCTGTAACTGTAGCCAATGGGAGGCACCATAGTGGAATCATAGCAGGGAAATCTTTTTGCATGTCAGCTGTGCCTCGTAGGAGTGGGCGGGGGCTTTAGGTTACTCACTGAACGGGCAAATGGCAGCAACTATGCCTAGTGGCTCACGATAACTCCTTGTCTCCATATCCTTAGCTACCTCCAAAACCTCTCCTGTTAACTGCGTAGTGATGCCACATGCAGTCTATCCCAAAGACATGTCAATTAACATTCACCTGCACTGTATTATGGATGTACAAATCAACCTACCTCTGCAACCTGCAACCCCCTCAAAACATCGCCTTTGGCATCACTGAAGGTCTTCCCCTGTTCCAAAGTAATGCTGGCCGCCAGTCTGTCCCAATGCTGCCTAATCAACCCAACCAACCTAAACATAATCTGCTGTCTGGTCAACAAGCTCGTTGCCTTCCAGGCCGGCCATGCCTTTGCCGCACTATCTACGGCCGCCTTCAGCTCTGCATCCGTGCTCTGAGGTACACGAGTAACGAGGTTATTCGTGGCTGGGTCGTGGAGGTCAATCCACAACTCTGTGCTACTCTCCACAAGCTGATTGTCAATGAAATTCTTCGTGTTCACAGGAGATGCAATCTTCTCATGTGACATTGAGTACTCAGGCACCGGCTGGAAAGAGCTATGGAGCCTGCGATTCAATATGGCAGAGGACTTTGGAGCTGTAACGGACGCCATTGGGAGAACTGCAGTTCGGGGTGGTATTGTAGAGTGTCTGGATAATGTAGGAAGTGATGTTCTTGTGAAGAGAAGCCTGCGTGTAGCAAATGCCATGACGGAGGTGAATCTGTTTCGTGGGGGGGTGGCAGCCTAATAGTTGAATAAGTGAGTATGCGTACTTCTAATGAATGTGGGTGCAGCTTCAAGCCTCGTGACAGGACAAAACAGGCAAGAAGCGTAGCGTGCTACCCCGGTGGAATATGCAATTGGAGTAGGAGGGGCACCTGTGGGGCTAGTTGGAGCTGCGCGGAAGCGTGCGTTAAGTAGCTTCCAGGAACGCAATGTCAGGTATGATCACAGTGATGGCAATTGATTGAAGAGCTCCAGGGACATCTCTATTCTAATGTGGGGAAGGGACTGTATAAATTGAAGGGCCTGGGGCACATTGGAGTTTCGTGGTGGCACTTTACTGCTAGCTTCACGAGCTGTGAGCCGAAGCTGCAAACTCCTGATCTGGGGTAACTTTACCGCCGCTTATTCTCGGAATTGCGACTCGGGTTAATGACGGGGCACGGCTTATCGGTATGGTATTCTTGGCACCCAGGTCTGGGGTTGGGTGCAGCATTTTTGGTATATCGGTACCTGAGGAGTCGAGTAAATACTATATGTATAAAGATGCTCCCTCTTTTCAGAGTGTCGAGGCCGAAAGACCCCAAGACTAGAAAGACCCTGGATCACTATGCTGGTCGCAGTTATATGATTAAAGAGCCAGACTGGGTGCGATGCAGAGTCACTTTATAATGCAGGATCATATAATGCAGGATCAATCTTTTATGAGAGAGATCGGCGTCCCCAGACTAGGACTAATCTACGTGAGATATTGGTTTCGGGCGAGGAGTACCACTGGCGAGTCACTGTCTTATCTTTTGCGATAGCGATACGGTACGGGAAGACAGTCAAGCCGATCCTTCCATATCGATAGAGCCATACATTGTAAAAGGTAGTCTGGTTTGTAAAAGGTACGATTTTTCGGTTCCCTAAATTGTCAGTGCCCGCCCCACGGCTCCAACAGTTCACAGCATGATTACCCTCAACTCACTTGTAGCTAGTGTTAAATGTGTTGAATATGAGCGGCTTTTATGAGTTTGCGCAGGCCCATACATCTCTACTAGGAATTTAGTCAAGTATAAGTAGTACAGAACACCACAGAGCTATCGATTTTTGCAGACCTAAGTAAAGCTATAGAGACATAATAAAACATAAGGAATCCCTAAACGAACAAGAGACTAAAAACCTGAGAGACATATAAAGTAATAAGAGAGGAAAAGTAGCAAAACCAGATACCATTGTCCTTAGTATCGTGAATCATTGAAGCTGCCTGTCCTAATCACCTTGCAGCGCAAAGCACAATGTTAGGGCTGAAAAAAAGCCCACTTAGATCGAAGTCCACCCATTATACATATCATTACTCCCCAAACCCAAGGAAAAGATGAGATCAGAAAGCTTATTCCGCCTTCCTGGTGGTTCGCCTAGTGGCCTTCTTCTTGCCATCATCCTCCGACGAAGAAGCCTCCTCTTTCTTGGCGGGGGCAGCTTTCTTCTCTTCAACCTTCTTTGCTGGTGCAGCCTTGGGAACCTTAGTTGGAGTTGATGCTAAACCGACCAACCCCGCGATAAGGGCAAATAGAGTAAAGAAAAGAGCACCAATTGCTCCAGCGGTATCAGGGTGTGCCTTGATGGCTCCCATTGGATCCTTCTGGGCAAGGTTAAGGAAGAGCTCCAACTTGAACCTGATGAAGGCAACTGGGTCCTCCTTAAATGAAAACGGAGGATTGACAGATGCGGCAAGTAGCTCAGGCTTCTTTGGGTTGGTGAGATTCTCCTCTTCAAGCTCAATCTTAGCCTTAATGTCATAGGTCTTCTTCTGGAGTGCTTCGGCATCCGCAACTGAGTGACCAATGTAGATGTTATCGAACAAGATGTTGTTGCTCATGGTCCATAGCTCAAATCCGACAGCACCCATAGGCTCAAAGTTAGATGGGGTCTTGTCCTCATAGTAGTCGGGATTGGGGATCTTGCGGGGGGCCCAGACACCCTTGTAGGCAGGGTTGTCAATGAGGGGAGCCCTCCACTTGCCCTTGTACGCTGGATTCGGGATAGTTGGCTTCTCCCATTTTCCACAGCCGCTAATGTCAGCGCACTTGGGGTTGGCGACAGTAGGAGCTATCCAGTCCCCATCCTCCTCATCGTCCCAATCCTCAGGCTTCTGGGCGTCTGGGTCAGGGATGTACTCAGGCTCGTCCTTCAACCAATCGTCAGGCTTGACGGCCTTCTCATCAACTATCTCGTACGGTGCATCTTCATCCCAATCCTCGGGCTTCTTGGCCTCAGGATCTGCAATCTTTGCTTCATCCACCCAGTCCGCCGGCTTGGAGTCGTCCTTGTCATCAACCTCCGCTGGTGGGTTGATAGGAGGGCTAAAGTCCTCAAGAAGGGAACCCGCCTTGACCTGGTTACCGTCCATCTTGATCTCGAAGGTCTGGTCGGGCTTGACAATAAGGGTATAGAGGGTGGTGTGCTTGGAGACACGCGCCATAGGGGGTGTCGTCAAGTGCTTCTCCTCATACTCTCCAGTCTTGGGGTTCCTGTGCTTGAAGATGAAGTGGACCTTGTTGGTGGCGCCGCACTTGTCGGGGCCAAACATAATCACATATGGTGAAGCGTTGGAGAACTCTTCGGCATGGAGGGCAGCCTCTTCTTTCAAGAGCTTAAGATATGCTCCACCACATTCCAAACCATCTGTAAACAAAGAATTAGCCATTGATGCAAATTCTTAGCTCAGAGCCCTAGGGTAACGTACTCTGAAGCTTGACCTCGTACTGCACAACCAATGCCTTTCCAGTGTTATCGACCGGCTTGTCGAATTTTGCGGAAATGGCATGGTGAGCAGCAGCGTTCTTGACGACTATCACGCACAAAATGTCAATAACCCTTGTATCACCACGTGCGAGATGATAGATCACTTACCCAAACCTTTATCACCATCAATTCCCTTTAGAGCTGTAGGCTCCTCAACAGCCCATTGGCCAACATATGCCCACTCCTCATTGTCTGTCTTGTCGTTCACCTTCTTGGCCTTGGATACCACCCATCGTGACTTCCAGTCATTTGTGAATTGTTCATAGAAGGGTGCTTTTATCGGTGTAGGCTGGAAACAGTGACAAGTCAGCTACTGCCATAAGAATAGGTTTATGATGTGGTAGATTCTTACAGTAAACTGTGGTCGGGAAACTGTTGATGCAGAGGTGGTGGCTGCCGTAGTGGTAGCAGTACTGCTCTCCTCGAGATCATCAATCTCGTCCGCAAAAGCCCTTCCCCATAGAGCAGAGGAATAGAACAGAGCTGCAAAGACGGCGTTGAGACGCACTTGCATGGTGGGCGAGTTTACAATCGACTTTGGACGATGCAAGAGGCAAGGGTGAGGTTGTTTGTCTCGTGGCAAGAGAGAGAGTTTACAGCGGCGGCGGTGAGAGGTAAAAGTGATGGAACGACTTCTGGGCTGGAGGACGTTTAACTTTATGTTCGAATGGATGACTAAGTTGGAATCAAGCAGCGTATTAGCCAATAGGCGATGAGGACACGTTGAAGAAGGGCCGCTCCTAAACCTTACAAGTGTTAACAATGAGCGGATCCTCGCTATGGAACAAAATTAAAACGCCATTGGAATAGACCGTGAAGCTAGAACATTCCAACGATCTTAAATTACCTGAACTGTATTGGTGTGTACTTAGACTCGCACGCCACTTATACTTATGATAGTTGCTTTCAGCACCGCGAGGCAGCTGCCGGGGCAACCAGGACAGGGACGTTTATGAGCCTTCATTCAACGTGGTCAATTGAGATCGCGTATATCTTCTATTTACAGAGAGTATACATCGCTGACAGCGTCGGGCGAGGTATGTGCTGCCTTACTATGAATATCTGAGTATGGCCAACTTCGAAGTATCAATCCTTGGGTGGTTGGGGATGCAAAATTATTGACACCTTTCAGATAACCCCAGGCGATTGTAGCCCGCTAGGAATCAGAATATTCCTACATACTGTAGGTACGCTTTGTCTCCCCAAAGCAACAACCGTATGCAATACCTACCGGTACTTAGACCACGATTGAGGACTCTCAAAGTCGGTCGAGTACTCCATCCCTGACCGAATAAGTATTCGGGTACAAGCATAGACTCGGTGCCGTACAAGCAGTTTCAGAAAGAGAGCATGACCCTTCTAATGTCGCGATACCTATCGGTACCGGTATTTCCGTGCATTAAATCAATCAAATAAAGACGCCAGCACTGTAATCCCGCTTCAAGCTTCAAAGTGCGAAACGCAGCTGTCAACCAGACTAGCTGCCGTACTTCAATTACTAAATAGGAAGTTCAACCCCATCCCTTAGTTACGTTTGTGTAGTCTCGGCACCATGATTGTGGGGTTCAAAACTTTCCCCACGAAAGTACTCCGGGCTGAGTTGCGCGATATTGTGCTTTACAAGTATCACGAAACCATATATCCACCACCAACCCCAGGTTAGACAGAGCAAACAATGGCAGCAGAGCAAGAAGTCGAAGGCCCGTGCCTTGACCTCGTCACCTCCGGCGATCCTCATCACCCCGCCAACTTGATTTGCGAACTATGTCGCAACTTCTACACTCATGGATGGGTATAGCTTCATGTGTTATTCACACCCCACCTTTTATCCACCACCACCATTCAGAGCATATGGCTAATATTTACTCGGCAACTAGGTGACGGTACGTACCTCCACCTTCAACGACCTAGCTACTCCGACAGCTCACTAACGTCCAACCAGGGCACCGGCGGCGGCATTTCCATCAAGCACGAAGACCACATCTACCTCGCGCCCTCCGGCGTTCAGAAAGAGCGTCTCCACCCGCACAACATGTTCGTCATGCACTACCCCACCCAGACGTACATCCGCCGCCCTCTCTCTCTCAAACCCTCAGCCTGCACCCCCCTTTTCCTTGCCGCCTTTACCAAACGCGGTGCTGGTGCCTGCATCCACACGCACTCCCAAGCCGCCGTCCTCTGCACGCTGCTCACCAAGAAATCCTACTTCCAAATCGCAAATATCGAGCAGATTAAAGCCATCCCATGGGGGAGAGAAAAGGGGGGGTATATGGGGTACTTTGACACATTGACGATCCCCATCATTGAGAATACGGCGCATGAGGAGGATTTGAAGGAAAGTTTGGAGAAGGCGATGGATAGGTACCCGGATACGTGTGCGGTGTTGGTGAGGAGGCATGGAGTTTATGTTTGGGGTGATACGGTGTGGAAGGCAAAGACGCAATGTGAGAGGTAGGTTTGTTCGTTCAATGTGTGCATTGATGTCTTGCTAATGTACGGTTTGGCATAGTTTGGATTATCTCTTCCAGCTTGCGGTCGAGATGATACGGCTAGGACTAGATCCTGCTGGAGAAATCATACCAGTGGAGGACGATGTTAACCCATTAGTCATGTAACATACATTAATTGTGGAATCTGTAGAATTACTGATGGTTTATTTCTACTAGGCTGCAGAAGATCGATACATCAAAAAAGTGAGGGACAAGAATTAAATTTGCTTATTGGCTAATTTCTGAATTGATTACCCAAACTCATTGACACCTGTCCCCCGAGAACCCAGCCATACCATTAACACCACCAACAGATGTCCCAAACCAAGTATTGACAAGAAACAAAAAACTAAACCTGAAATCTGACTCATTTACTAGTGTATTGTCATCCATTTCGCTATCCAAAGATCGCCCTAGATCCACCTCAAATCACTTTAAGATTACTAATTGCTTAAATGGCAAAGAAGGCGGCAAGGGCACCGGCAACACTGGCGAAGGAGGCGCTGTAGACCATGGCAGAGGCTCCATTGCCGGTGGGCGTAGAGGAGCTAGAAGTAGAGGTAGAGGAAGAGGTAGAGTTGACTCTGTTTCCATTAGAATCTAGAGGGGCCGAGATGTTAGTCAATGTCGAACATAGAACCCAAAGGAGCGGATTAATTAATTACCGGTTTCAGTAGGGGCGCTGGAATCGTCGGTCTGACTCGGGCCAGAGCTGGGCACACTACTTTGGTTTGGCAAGAAGTACTTCACAACGCAATCTCGCTGGCACTTTCCGTAGGCCTCGGTCTCTTCCTGGGTTCCGTTCTGCTGAGATTGTTAGACAGCTGAGGTTTTATAGGAACGTGGGATTGGTTATCACTCACTCCTTGTGGGCAGTCCGTGGCACACCTGGTATTCGCAATGACTTGCTCCTGGGTTGGGCTATTGTGCTACTCGTCAGCAAGTTGAACTCAAGGAAATAGCGAGGGCAGGATTATGGCTCACTTTGGATTACCCAAACAGGTAGCAGCACAGCTAACATCTTTTGGATCGCACGCAGTCAAGCACTTGTCAACCGCAGCGCCGTAGCTGCTGTTGGTATTGACTGGGGCAGAAGAGGTGGTGGTGGTGGTTTGAGCAGCGGCACCAGCGATGAGGGCAGCAGAGAAAAGGATAGCAGTGAACTTCATTTTGAGTGTATTGGTTTGTTTGATATTAAGAACGTGTAAGTATGGGGCGTATTAGGTGCTGGTTGGCTCAAAAAACGAATGTTTGAGGTCCTGTGGTGAGCGAGTGTCAATGTTCGAAGGAGTGGATAGAGAGGAAGAAGAGGAAGAAATGGCGGGTGTGTTACAAGGTCTTATACAAACTTTTGACTGCTGTGGTTCCTGTCTGCCCATCACCCACACCAAAAGCAGCCACAAGCCCCCAAGTAGACTATCCCGTCCCCTGCTCTCCAACTTCGATTCGCTCGCTCATCTTGGAGTAGTGTAGTTTTACCCAATGGCCCAGGAAGCTCTTGCAGAGGCTGGACGAGACGCGACTAGGGTATGTAATTTCAAGTGTGCAGCAAGCTGCAGCAGGGGTGGAACATTTCGCTCGCGTCGAAATCTTGGGACTAACGACGGCGAAATGGAGACACAAGAATAGGGCAAGGGCGGGTTGGCAAGTAAAAAGCAATTTTTAGAAACAAAACAGATCATGCATCAGCAGCTCAACGGTGTACCTGGATTCAAGCACTTTCACCTATTCTGGGGATTGAATGCATTGGCTTGACACAGTGAAAAAGGTCTGGTGAGCTGCTCAAACCTGTACAATCAGACTAACTCCAGCAAAAAAAGCCGAACAATTTTTTGCAGCTCTGTCTGTATTATTACGGCCCAGTACTTAAACAACCTTTGTATTGCCCCTGGATGATCTCTACTACAAGTAGACGTTGCAATAATCTCTTTCCCACGATCATGTAGCAAGCCACCCGGCATATTGACCCTTCTTGGTTTTTGAACAAATCAACTGTAGAACTCAAATTCACCCAGAAATTCCAATAGGTAGTTCGCTTTTCGTGTCAGGCTTGGGCTGATCATAGCTGCAAAGTATAAATATTAAAAATCCGTACCTAGTAGCGTCTAGGAACGAGACCGCAGAAGATATGAAGAGCAGTTGAAAACTTGAAAATGGATAATTCTGGGGGATGGATTTAACCCTGGCAAGCCGACATAAGTGCCACCGTTTCGGACAGGGTAATAGTCTGGTTGGTTGGGGCTTGCAGCTCCTTGCTTGAACGGGTACTCCGTACTACCAGAGGTATACAACGTTTCACCCAGTCATTTCTTTAAGCGTAGCCTCGATCCTTTCAGCTATTTCTTCCACCCTTTCGCACTGCCAAAGCATGTTTACCCAATGCCACGTAGGATAAGAAGGAGCCCTTGAGCTGATAATGGTGGAAAATGTTTCCTCCTCTCATTTCCTTAACTCCTTACTTGCTCATGCCTCCATCTATATTGCTGGGGGGATTTATCTTCGTTATGCCGGACTTGTTAGAATGCACAGAATTTTTTTTTTTTGCAAATACTTACAACGTACGAAAATGTACTGTACATACGCATCCATGTATCTAGCGAATTGTGGTGACCTATTTCTTGGCATCTAGTCTGAATAGCAGGCCTCCTCATAAGCGAGATCAAATGGAAATCCATAAATTCGCCACATTGTAGACCATCCTGCCGGCGCTTCAGCGTGTTTCCATGGAACTAGGCCAGTGGATCGGCCTTGGCGGAAGGAATCGTCTCATAGCCCGGGGGACAGAGCTGCAAGCATGGGTCCGCCTCAAGCTTGAGGCATAGGTGTTGGTAGAAAGGACGAACAAGTCTGGGAGCTGCTGGGCGGCTGGGCGACTGGGGATTAGAAGGCGATTGCTGCTTATTCCCACTCAAGGGGAGGCCTCAGGAGTACAAATTAGTAAAGCTGGGCGTCTCCAAATTGAAATATCTTGCATCCTTCCTGAACCTGCAAATGGTTGAGGGTAACAGATGAATCCCACCCTTCGCATAAAAGCGGCATCATCCTCGCGTAGTGAACGCGTTTGTACGCGACGAACTACAGTAATGCTAGCTTATGACCTCGGTAGGCTTAGCAGTCTTGGCAGCAACCCAAAAGCGCTTTACGCGTGAACTTGTAAAAGTTTGTGGTTCAGGGACTACTGTCATGGGCGAAAACGATTTTGGCGATGGGTTTGACGACGATGAATTTGAAGATGAATACGGCGATGTGGATGAAGCTGCCCTCATAGAAGCTGCCACCCAAGTCGAATCTAAGCTGCAGCACTCCAGCTCCGAGCCACTACAATCTTCTGGAGGAAACAGTGGACAATACTGGTTACAACCCAGGAGGGTATCGAACGGCCCACTCAGGCAGACTACTCTTACAGGAGCACCACTCTGCGAGAATGTCAGGGCAATACCAACCCAGAGACAGCCTTCAGGCTTTAACGCCAATAGTGGACTAGGAAGTCAATTGCAAATGGCACCAAACAGATATCGATTGGTAGAAGCTCAAAACCAAGAACCTCCAACTCATCATCGGCTTGACCTGGAAGCTGCGAAAACATGGATTTACCCTAGCAATATGGCGCATCGGGATTATCAGTTTAATATTGTTCAAGGGGCTCTCTTCAATAATCTGCTCGTGGCATTGCCTACAGGTTGTTCATAAACTCACAGATGATGTTCTCTGGCTAATGCTGCGTGATAGGCTTGGGAAAGACTTTTATTGCTGCAGTGGTGATGCTCAATTGGTACCGTTGGGCCCCAGAGGGGCATCTTTTGTTTCTCGCACCAACAAAACCTCTGGTTGAGCAGCAAATCGACGCCTGTTACAACATCGCAGGGATTCCACGGAGACAGACCGTGGAGCTAACGGGCAGAGTTGCCAAGAAGATACGAGCAGAGTACTGGGAGGAACGGAGAGTATTCTTTGGGACTCCACAGACCATAGAAAATGACCTCAAATACGGCTTAGCGGATGCTAAAAAAATAGTATGCGTGGTGATCGATGAAGCCCATCGAGCAACAGGCAATTATGCATATACCAAGGTTGTCCAATTCATACGCAAATTCAATCCCAGCTTCCGGCTTCTGGCTCTTACTGCCACCCCCGGGACAACAGTTGAAAGTGTCCAGGAAGTCATTGACAGCCTTGGAATAGCCAGGGTGGAAATAAGAACTGAGGAATCCCTGGACATACGGCGATATATTCATCGAAAGAATGTTGAGGAAGTTGTGATAGAGCTATCTTCTGAAATAAATGAGCTCAGAGAGCTGTTTGCTGGGTGTATGCAACCATTTTTAGATGAGCTGAGAAGCAAGAAAGCAACGTTTTTGATGGATGCAGAAAAGATCCAGCTTTTCACGTTGGTGAATGGCCAAAAAGAGTGGTCGAGGACACCAGCTGCTCAAAATCTCCCAGAGCCGGCGAAGTGGGCTATCCGAAATATGTATCAGCTTCTTATCTCGTTGGCCCACCCATTTACTCTTCTACAATACCATGGTATACGCTCATTCTACACCAACATAACTGCAGTGCGCAATGACCTCGAATCTGGCAGAGGCAAACTGAAAGAAAGACTCTTTGGCAACCCCAAATGGGCGCAGCTTATGCAAAGGACGCAAGAAATAATGGCGTCTCCTACTTTCTCTGATCACCCTAAACTCGATCATTTGGTTGGCGCTGTTTTGGCGCATTTTATGGATTGTGAAGAAAGGGGTGAAACAGATACAAAGATCATCATATTCTCATCTTTTAGAGGTAGCGGGGAGGAGATTGTCCGTACATTGAAGCAACATGAACCGAAAATCAAGCCTCACATCTTCATGGGGCAGCAAGACTCTAAAAACGGGCAGGCTGGAATGAGCCAAACCCAGCAACAAGAAGTATGTATGCCATCTCAATAATAAACAGAGGAAATACTCACGATTTTATAGGTGATTAGGCAGCTCAAGGAAGGAGTATACAACACTCTAGTAGCGACTAGCATAGGCGAGGAGGGTTTAGATATTGGTGAAGTTGATCTTATTGTGTGTTACGATTCAAGTGCATCTCCTATACGAATGGTACGTCTCCTAGCCCAGAGAAAACATACCTAAACTGACGTTCTGCAGCTTCAACGGATGGGGCGTACAGGACGTAAGCGGGCAGGGAAAATTATCCTTCTTCTCACCAAAGGAAAAGAAGAGGACGCCTTTAGGAAGGCCAAAGACAACTATGATAAAATGCAAAAAATGATCATTTCCGGAGAGCATTTCACGTTTCGGCACGAGGTTTCGCCACGGATACTACCTAGGGGGGTTGTACCCGTGGTAGATAAACAGCATATTATACCCCCAGTAGAGGCACCGGAACCTCAGAAAGTAAGAGGCAGAAAGAAGCTTCCCCCAAAGAAGTTCCATATGCCTGATGGGGTCAATAATGGCTTTATAAAGGCTTCAAGAATCGGCAAGCCCGTTGCCCTTCCGTCAGAGGATGATGATGCAATGCCCATCGAAAGTGATACAGAAAGCCTTGCACCGAATTACCCTGATGCATCCTCTACAGCTGGTCTGCTTAATGAGGAGGAAGAGAAACATTTGCATAAATACTACACCCAGACCTATGGGGACGAGGAAGTGATTACCATTGCATTGCCGAGATTGGATGTATACCCCGAATTCCAGAGGAGTTTGAGTACAACAAAATTTGTCGGTCATAGTAGGACTACGAAATCCGTGGTCAAGATGCTGAATGTTATGCGGAAGTATGAGGAGGACCCAGCCAGAGTGGAGAAGCTGAAAGCGAATTTCAGGGAGGAGGACTTCCTGGCGGAGAGAGATTCGATATCTCCGCCTCCAATGGAAAAGCTGCAGCCGAAGGCAACGAATCAGGAGGCGGGGTGGAAATTTGGTAGCTTGACAAAACATAAATTCATGCCAAAGCCGAAGCCGACGGCCCCTACCAGGCGGAAGAGGGCTAAAACACCTTCTCCTATCAGTCTCCCTGAGGATGAGGTCAACTCGGCAGTTATTGATATTACATCTTTTGCGGAGCCACTTCGTGACCCGTCACCATTTACATCCTCTGCTTTATACGACGAAGGGGATATCATCATTGGAGATCGAGAAGGGTTGGAAGTTGAGGAAGGTGACGATGAAGATGAGAAAGAGGATGGGGATGGTGGTGACGATGATGACGATGAATTACCCGATGCTTCTGTTCTCATGGAGCGTTTATCTACACCAAAGGTAGTCAAATATAGGAGCGGGGCTGTCAGGAAGAAGCGAAGGGTAGCAGATAGCGATGAAGATGAAGAATAGACGGTTTTGTTCAATACTTGGACTGGCGTTCTATATATTCTGATTTCCTTGAGTCTGGCGTTTGGATATTGACGATTATTTTTTAATATTAATGGGATGGGTAGGCATTTTAGGTTGAGAACGATGCCATTTATGAAGGTGTTTTATTTTGTTATGGTGGTATTTCTTAAGCCCATTTCGTTACCCTGAATGCCTAGCAACCATATTAATCAGGCCAACGTTGATATTATTCCTGTGGTCTATCAGCACCTGATAGAGGATGCTCTACCACTCCACACTCAGAAGTCCCCTCCTCATCCCCAATCCTACTCCAATCTCCATCTTGAAGGTTATCCTCAAATGTCATTGACGTAGACTTCGGCGGACAGGTACAAGAAAGCAACGACACCTCACTTCTCCCAGCCACAGCATTTCTGACCGACGCACCAACCATACTCAAACTCGCAATTGACGCACCCATCGCCCCTTGCCCTAGAAAACCAGCTATAGTAGCACCGCTACTACTACTATTCCTAAAATCTAGCACAGCCACCAGATCCGCAAAGACGCTAGCAAACTCAACCTCCATAATCTCATCTGGCACCATGGCCACTAAACTCCCCATTCCTGAGCTGCCGGGCTGATTGTATTCTTGCCATAGTTTAGCCACGTAGTCCATATCTGGGGGCGAGGTGATCAAAATGCAGATTGTGGGGACGGCGGTGTCAGGGTGAACCCCCCGGGCGACGCATTGGATATCGTGCCATTTGATGGAGTATTTTTGAAGGAAGATGACGATGGAGTCGAAGAGGGAGCCAGTGAAGAAGGCTTTTGAAGGGAGGTCGA
>Ga0307511_10001816_pt1 | contig 22436 bp, 32 predicted proteins | sample 13_EM_MG_FD_200266 | JGI IMG/M metagenome (GOLD analysis project Ga0307511, IMG submission 200266) | Populus trichocarpa ectomycorrhiza microbial communities from riparian zone in the Pacific Northwest, United States - 13_EM | ecosystem: Host-associated > Plants > Roots > Unclassified | place... | reverse complement strand
GCCGTCAACGTAGCAGCGTCCCATCAGTCGATCCATAAAATACTCGCCATCGCTGGAAGTATTGCACCCGGGTCGCGAGCACTTCTTGACCTGCTCGTGAATCAGAGGTGCTGCACCTCCTAACAGGAAAAAGCATCAGACGTGGGAATGGCTTGGTGGATCGCACTCACGTGTGGGGTCCCTAGTACGGTGTCGTATCAGTAAAGGGTGATTGATCAGAAGCCGACGATCTGTTCACTCACTGTATGCAAAGCGGACAAGTCCAAGAGGTTCCGTTCTCAGAATCCCTTTCGAGTCCCACGCAGATGTGGTGGAAGCATTTCGCACACACATCGCACTCGATATACTGTGACAGACAAAACAGTGAGCGGGGTAGAGCTGGTAACAGTAGATTGAATTGAACGTACCATGCGATTTTCGGCAATGTCCCCGATCACTGGGGGCCAGATTGATGGATCGACGTGGGTGTCTTCCGTAGATGCTGCCAGGCGGGGAATGTCCTGAGATTGCGGCTCCCTTTTCCTACGAGAGTTCCTTGCTCCGTTTGCTTTCGATAAAGTCCTTTTGCGTTTCCGTCTCGTTGCATTTTGGGGTGCCGTGTGGGATGCAGGGAGCATGTCTTCAGGAGATTCGATGGGCGATCCGGGCGTATCACGCTCTTGTGAGCTGCTCATTGGTGTGAGCGGAGAGGCGGTATCAAAAACGTCTTCTGCAGCCGGGGTGGAGGGAGCCTGGTCGACCTCGAAGTCATAACCAGTGGGAGTTGAGGGGGGGATCATAATACCCGGAGATTCGACTCGCTGCTGCTCTTGGGGTCCTCCATCGAGCAACATGTAAGTAAAATCCCACTTGGATGTGACTGACCTTTCCACTTACCGCTTGCGTCTTCTTCAAAGCCAGTATGCGAGTGTGTCACAGCGGCCGGTGCGTCGTCCGCCTCATCTGTGTCGGGCCGGGATTCGCATCCGGCGTCCCTCGTGGATGGGTCTTCATGGGTAGTCAAGAGAGTTGGAAAGGCTATGGGGTCATTAGATCACATTACCCATGTAGTGATAATCGAATGAAATCAAACCTTCTACCGATGGACCGTCTGCCGATGTCTCGTTTTCAAGAGGGACCTGGTCTTGAGTATCTATGGACCGATTTAATCTGGCAATTGTCAGGAGGAGTGGAGAGGACGACATACTATACTTGTTCTCTCCAATGACTACAGCCAAACGGTTGAACCCGTTTCCCACTGCTTCAGCGATGGCCGCAATTTTCGAAGCCAGTGCCTCTCTGGAGGCTTCCGTTTCGCCTTCAAGCGCACTTAACCTGCGCCCCAAGTCACCAATTGCAGCCGTTTGATTTTCGCAAAATCGTTGCGTGTCGTTCCTGACGCCATCTAAAATTTGCTCGAACCGAGCATGCTGTTCCGCCAATATTCTGTCTGTCTGACGGACGTGTAAGTCGAACCTTGAGTTCATTTCAGTGTAGCCCCTGGCCACGCTAGAATATTGATCGTTGATGAGCCGAGCCTGGCTGGCGGACTCGCCACGGATTGCTGCAATTGTTTCCGCGAGGAAAATGTTCGGAATGAGGGGTGGGGGTACCACCAGTTCCATGACGCCGGGGTATGGGGGGTGGGTTGGGACGCCTGGTGCGCCAGGGAGAATGTGGGAACTGGGAGGCTGTGAGCCCCTGAAGTGTGGACTCATGGAGCTGGCTGGGGTTGTCGTGAGCGGTGGTCGCGGCGAGGGTTGGCGGAGGCGGAACGGGATTGAGGAGCTTATTTGACAGATTGATCGGTGTCGATCAGGGGGTGGGCGGCAACACACGCCTCTCTGAACCCAAAGTAAGACCCGAAGCATCTTCCACCAGCCCGCGTTTGGACGGAACCCCTCGCTGTTCATTCGTGTATAGTAATCTGACCAACTAAATGAACACAAACATGATGTAAGCGATCTAAGCCTAACTACTCGAGTTCCTTTGAGTGAACCTCCCGCGGGTGAAAAACTGTCAAACTATTGAGCATTTGATCCAACCTCGTCGCATTGTGAGAGGCCTTCGTCAACAGCGATGCCTTCGCCAATGGTTTCGTGTGCCCTACTACAGAAGCCGCATGGCTGCAACCCTAGCTGCGACAACATTAGTGGAAGGCGGCGTGAGCCGCCAACACTACGAGTCGGACGAGCGATAGAAGGGATGACAGATAGTGGTATTGTCCAAATGGTTCTTCTCTACCGATCGATGAAATACAGTGTTTATATACGAACTCGTAGTAATCCTGGGAAACAGGATTACAATTAGACGGGTGACTTGGGCAGATATATGTGGTGTACCTCTCGGCTTTTTCGGTGGAGTTGGCCGCACATGTCACAGAGGACATGTCAGTCGACATGCGTTCGCATATTTCTGAGAATGCAACCTTTAGTGTTGACTTTGACGGGGGGGGATGGGAACCTGGCGAGAGTCGTCATTCCTTGCCATGAACGCTGCGAACGTTCCGTGTACGCACATCATAATGGTGAAATTAGCGATGAGGGAATGTGCGACAAACCATAACACAGGCACCCGCAGACTGCGTTGTCGTTCAGGGGACAGAAACATCATCACGCGGGATCGGGTGTCATCCGCGTGGGCTGTATGAGACTGATGACAATGACGGGTCACTCGGGTCTTGTGAGGACAGTTGGTGCGGAGGGGTTAGGACGGAGGAACGATGAGCCACGTTGTTCGGGGCGAGGTGGGGTGTGGCCGCAAGACCAGCGGACGGTTCGTCATCATGCGCAGACATTACAGCAAAGAGTTTAGGGCGCGGGCGGGTATGTTCTGGCAATGGTATAAGGTGGAGTTATCCCAGCCGTCATCCAAGATCGTTATGTCGGTCCAGGCGAAACCCCTGGGAGACCCGAGATGCACCCAACCCGCAGAAACCGATGGCCGACCCACCGGGGTGAGGGTCATGCGTCGCGCAATGCGCTGCAGGCCTGCTGAGCGCCCCGGAGTGGGTAAAGGCAAAGTCTCGCCCGACCGTGGCGCCCGATAGTTACTCCGATCAAATTGTTTGTCAGTCCCCACGGCACCACAGCTACCCCATACTTGATCCTTATCCGCATTCCACCATGAGCACCCCCAGAGGTCTACCCCTCCTCAGTGGTCCCCCACCAAGTACCACCAACCCTGAACACGCCTGCAGAAAGTGCAATAAGGAGTTCAACATCCTCTTCGCTCGGAGCAAGAAATGTAACCACTGCGGTAAGGAGCCCACCATTACAAATCACTTGCATTCTGCACACTAAACGGAATCCATTCAAGGCTACTCATACTGCTCAACCTGCGCTGGATACACTGCACTCATGCCGCGGGGGGGCTCCGGATACGACCCCGCTCCTGTTTGTGCCTTCTGCATCGACAACCTGACGAGTGAGTCGTTCCACTTCGGCCTCGGGGTTCTCTCATATCATCTGTTCCGCAGCCACCGCTGGTTCCAGGAGCTACCTAAAGTCTCTCTCCCTCGGCAAGCTCAAGAAGTATGCTGATGCGTACAACCTACGGTCTGATCAAATCATCGAGAAGGACGATCTGGTGGACAGGCTCATGTCATATCGGGTGAGCCCGTAGTCCCTATCGTACCTCTCGGTCGTTCATACCCCACGTAGGGCCAAAACGGGTGTTTGCCTCCGGGGAACGAGGTACGCGGTGCAACATTCCAATCAGCTGATTATCACATGAAATGACCCCGGACAGGATTTCTACAGGAAGAACTCGGTCCCAAATATGTCCACTTCCCGTCAACGGGGGTTGTTCTCGCGGCAAGCGCCCCCAGCTCCGACACCTAGATCTCGTCCTCAGCGTCCTCAGTCCTCTTTCCCGCGGCCGGACCTCCAACCACAACGACAACCTCCCTCTCCGGGAACCCCACGTCCCACAAGTACGCCTCGGACGCAACCGCAACCTCAACACAACACTAGACCACGGCCCTCTCAACCGACAAGCCCCCCCTCTCGACCACAGCATACGAACCTGAATGTCCCACAACCAAACCCATTCACCAGGCCTCGTACGACTTCCCACGGTGCTACGACAGCACCTCCACCGCCTACACTCGACCAACTCTTGACTGTGGCTCCTGAGGACCTGAGATCCCTACCCGTGAGCGTACTGAAGGAAATCCTCTTCCACAACCATGTAAACGCCCGCCTTCTGATCGAGAAGTCGGATCTGGTTGAGAGAGTAACAACCCTCATCGCAGACGAACGACGAGAAAGGGAACGTCAAGAGATGTTCAGACAAATGGAAGAGGAGCAAGAACGCTTCAGGCGGATGGAGCTGGAAGTGGGCGTGCACACAGAGGGACTCGACGAACAGCAACCACCTCTGCAGACGTCCGATGCGGACCCCGAACCTATCCCTGATACAGTCCTTGGACAAGGCCCTGAAGTTCTGGCAGATTCTGACGGTACTGACCAGCCTATACCTACCGTCCACACGGAGGACGTGACCCCTTCCGCCCCCGTGCCAGCCCCTCCCGAGCAGCAAAGTTCCGTGAATACCCAAACCCCCCCTAAGTCGACTCTCGCACTTGCTAGTCGGCCTGGTATGGCCATAAATCTCGAACGGAACGGCCTTTGTGTTATTTGCCAGGATGAGGAGGCGAACATCGCGATCGTCGATTGCGGGTGGGTGATCTTGATTTCTCGCCATTCTTCTCATGTTTACCCCGCCGCATAGGCATATGGCTATGTGTAGAGGATGCTCAGAACTCATCATGAGCTCGACCCGGGAGTGTCCCTTGTGCAGAACTCGCATTGTTACGGAGGCTCGGTTATTGAGGATTTTCAAGGCATAGCTATTGAGACAACTCGTCGAGTCCGGCTGCTCATCACCTCCAACTCCCTTCATGTAACACAGTTTTTATTGGAATGTTTTACGTACCTTAACTCTTTCGAGGGGCACGCTATCCACTTTGCTTGCTCTCAGGTGTCCACCGACCTCGTGACGGTGGGTGCCGATCATCGTTGATGTTGAGCTTCCGATCGTGTCGTGGTGAAATTCAACCTTGACCGCATCCATGGCACGGACCAATACACCCTCCCCTCCACCTCCAGACCTAGAGGACCTCGAGGCTCTAGTGTTAGAGGTCTTCTCTCGAGTCTGGGAAGAATTCTGCGTCGCGGATGCGGAATATTGTGATGCCGCCATCGGATCACTGGCTGCAACTTCGGTGGCTGAGGGTAGTACTCTTTCCACCAGGTCGGAGAGTGCGGCAGCGCCGCCCCAGGGTATACAACACATAGGTTCCCCCCCATCAAGTGTCAGTACGCCAACCCCCGACCCTTCAAAACCCCATATCCCCCGCATCTGTGTGGAAACAGACATCACGACCCTCACCCTACCCCCCGCCGTAGAACCCTACCCTGAGTATGAGTGCTGGGCTCCGACGAATAAGTCCATTTTTCGGGGGGACGATTCCGACGACATGCAGTTCTTACCCTTCGCGGACGAGCCTGGCTTCGACAAGAAGACATATCAAAAATTCTTCAAAACTCTGGCGTGGCAGGGTGGCGAACAAATGGACGCGGACCGTGAGTCACCTATCGCATTGCCTCCTTTCTTCTGTCTGCTCCATGAACTCTGGTTGGACTACAGTGGAGCTGATTGTGCTCGAGGCGGCACATCGACTACATTTTGACTATGGGATCGAACTCGAGAGGATCGACGAAGTTGATGTCCTCCCGTTCACTCTACTTGGTGGCTCAGGACTTATCCACGATGCTTCCCAACGGTATTTTGATATTCGCCACGTTTGAAGGCTCTTCGGGGATAACATTGGTCTCAGGGATCTATTCGAGTGGAATGGCGCCGCGCGGACGAGTTCCTTTCCCCTCCCTCGACCACCAGTTCCCGATCCGCTTGATTTGCGTGGGCGGTTGAACAGTTTGCTCGGGGATTTCTGCCCAAGTCTGGGCTGTATCGATTTCTATTGCTTTATCCACAACAGTACGCAATCAACTCGCATCCCATAGGGAAAGACTGACGATGCGTATTTATAGAGGACTCATACCCGAGACAGGCTCCGCCCACCGCGACAAAGACCGCGGGGGATCTATGGCGTGAGTGTGAGACGGCCTGCGGACCCAAATGTTTCCGCAACATCGAGAAAGGTGACATGTCGGAGGAAATAACGTGGGAGGATTGGGACTGGGAGGAGTTTAGGACTGTCCTTGGGATAGCCCCCGATGCGCTCCCTTGTCAGCTGGCCGTCTTATGTCGTAAACCTTGTCGTGAAGTGAGGCCAGATCACCCTTCGCTTGTTGTCTTGACTAAAACGTGCAGTTGTTCATGCACAGAACGGCGGTCGTAGATGATGCGGATATTATCTCTCGGAGGGATAACCAACAAAAGCCGACTAGGAAGCGGAAGGTCGCACAGCGCGGTTATGGCGAGAAGAGTGGCTGGGGAAGCGCAAGAATGTATGTCCCGCGAGACAATCGTGCCCCACAGACTCTTACGCTTGGTAACAGGAGCCTATGTGAACACACTGGACCTTGTAAAGTTGGACGCGGCTGTACCTGCCACGATACTGAGAGCTTTTGCGACCGTAATTGTGGTTGCTCCGTGGATTGTGAGCCTTGCTGGTTTTCCCCGATTTACGAGGCGTTGAGCAGAAACCCTGGAAGGTGGTAACCGAAGGATCGGTTGTCGGTGCCGTGCCGTTGACGAGGAAACGGGATATTTTTGTGGTGAAGAGTGTCCATGCATTGAAAGCGGCCAGGAATGCGATCCTGAGCTTTGCGTTTCATGCGATGCAAGGTCAGCAACGTAATCGATGCTTTTCGTCCCATGGAATCGCTAAACCCTCCCCAATATAGGAGTACGTCTGCCTCGGATATCTCCAGAGTGACTCCGCCTAAACGCCTGTCACAGACCCAAGTACGAAGTGCGGGAATTGTCAGATCCAGCAAGAAGGAAAGGTAGGCCCATCGGTGTGGTCGAGTTGCCAAATCCAATGCTTCTAACCCCGCCTTCAACCAGTATGTTCAAATGATCAAGAGTCGGTGGGGTTTCGGCACGGCTTTACTCGAGCCCGCACGCAACGATGAGCTCATAATCGGTAACCATTTCCCCATCCCCAACAAATCCCAAAACGACGCTAACCTTCCCCACCCCTCCCAGAATACACAGGAGAACTAGTTTTCCCAACAACGGTTGATCTTAACAGGCAGTGAGGATCCACAGTATTCTATTTCGGTTGAGCCGGTCCCCTGACGCCCCCTCAAAGATTCCTCGGGGATTACACGGGACGAAAGTACACGTACACGCTTAACGACAACATCTGTATCGATGCCATGAATGCCGGGAACCACTCCAGATTCATCAACCACTCTAGCACTCCAAATTGTTACGCCAAGAGTGAGTTGTGCTGCTGCTATCTCTTGTCGGTGGACCAGTCTCTCATGGGAGCACATAGTTACTTTTGTCAATGGGGAACAGCGGATTGGTGTACTCGCACGTAGGTGCAACTCATGTCCGCCCTGGGCAGACCGACCAAACCGCACTTTAGTTTTCGATCTCGAGGAAGGGACCGAACTCTTCCTTGATTACGGGGGGGATTTCTTTCAAGAGATATATGACCACAAACGCAGTAAACCACAAACCCAGGGTTGATACAGCAATTACCCCTCTTTTGATCATCCGGCAAACTTGTATTTCGCCTGTCCACGGACCTGTTTTCCCACATCGGACCTCCTAACTTCCCCCGCTTTCTCCGCCCGCACCCCACACCTTGGCGCTTGTGCAGAACAGGATATTCAGATTCTCCCCGGTCCACACTGGACAAGTCGTGTACCGGGCGTCACCTGCCAGATCAACTTTTCATCGGGCTTGAGGCACAACTCGCACACCTTGTCCCAAAACCACGATCCAAACGTTCCCATTCATCACCAACTCACGCGGCTCTCTAGCCAACAACCTCGGGGATGGCAAGTCGTCGGGTTCCCTGAAATCCACGAAGTCGATGTCGTTGCTGATAGTTCCGGCCTCGGGGTCGAAGTCGAACCTTCTGGTAATCCGACCGACCCAGTCGTTGCAGTACATGTATTTGTTGTCAGGGGACCACCAGATCTCGGTCGAGCAATAGATCTCGCTTAGCAATTGGGTCACGGTCCCATTCGGGTCGAACCTCCACAAACGAGCTTTGGGTTCGTGTGATCTGTCATGCGATGGGACTTATGAACCTTCCTGGTCCGTTTCACCTGCTCAGAACCGGCCCTTGCAATCCACGGCGCCGTCAGCGAATCCCATCCCCTAGCGTTCTCACGAAACAACTCTACGATGACGGGTCGGCCTTCTGGGCAACGAAGCTCACAGATGAGGGAATGACCGTTTGCGTTTTGGAGCGTATCATTCTCTGAACGATAGATCAGTCCCTTATTTGAACGTCATGTTGGGTCGATGCAGGGAATAACCCAAAAGCTTACTTACTATAGAATGGATCAACAACCTCGTGGGCCTCCGTCATTTTTGCTGTGAGATGGTGAGAGCGGGGTTCCAAGCTGCACCCACTTATCTCTCGCGGGAAAACCGATCGAGGATACGATAAGGGTTAGGATCGGAAGACGGAATCACGGTCCGGCGTCTTGCAGGGATCGACCACCTTTCCCGTTCAACGGTACCATAATGGACCCCAGAAACAAGTTTTGGGGACGTAGAATATGCTTGAATGGGTCGAGGACCGGAAGTAGGTGCCACCGCTCCGGTCAGCCTGTTGGCACCTCCGCAAGCGTGGACGGATACGTGGGATGTTTTTCAGATAATACAGTGTGCAAAACAACAGCGATGTGGGGTCGTGATGGTTCTCCCGGGTACGCAACATTAGTTCAACTCCTCCAACTTGGTCTCCGCCTCCTCAGCAGGCTTGTCCTCAAGATTGACGGTAGCATCGAAGTTCTCCACCAAGTCGGGGACGTCGTCGTCGTCGTCATCCCCAGCGGATGGCCGCTTCTGATTTTGTTGGATGGCCTGGTAGGACTCGGCTAGCTTGCGCAGCGAAGCCAGGGAGTCGGGACCGAGTTGATTGAGGATACCGGGGACGAGTTCAGTTAGCTCCTTCACTTGTCCGGTTCCGTACACGGCGAAGGTGTTCGCGGAAACAGCGGCGTGAACTGCAGATTAGATGACACGCAGTCAGTCGCGCACTTATTGGACGGAACGGAGTGCAGAAATGCCAATTCCGGGGAAGGCGTGATCGCACCTTTGGGAGCGCTGAAGTGCAGCACATTTCCATCCTCCCTGAACATGTTGACCTCCTCCACACCAGGGATGGGCTGGACGTTTAGCTTCTTCAAAGCGCCCTGTAGTTTTTTATCGTCCTGGGCACCCGATGGTTTGGTTTTCCTGACCACCTTTCGGCGGACTGTGCCCTTTCCACCTGACGGGGCGCGGAATTAACCGTGGAATTGCAATCCAGAACGAAGGATGGAAAAGCAAAGGCAGGAATGTGATCAGAAGAAAAGGCCACGATCCATCGGCATATCTGGAACGCTTACCGATCCTGGTGGCATTAGACTTGGCCTGCAGTTTGGCTAATTTTGCAGGATCCATTGTCAAGGCAGGGTGGACGGTTTACAGATTACGGGGAGGGAGCGTAAGATTCCAAGGTCGTCGTGGATCGTGGAAAACAAGGTTCACCGCCCCGGCAGTTGCCGTGATCTTCAGCCACATTGGTGGCGTCTGTTTCCCAGTCATCCTAGCATTTGAGCTTCTTGGAACCGCAATGGCTGAATTCTCTATTAGAGAGGCAACGGTCGAAGACGTCGTGAGTCCGGAGTTGGGCAGTGTGTCGAAGTCGTCTCTGATCGCACGGTAGCAAACCATTCTAGACCTGATTACTGAGCTCGTGTGTGCTGCCCGTCTCCATTCTCATATTACCGGATCGTCATCCCTGAGCTGATCCCCAGGCTGTATATGAAAAGGCTCCAGAGCAAGTGAAAGCAACCCCAGAGATAGTGAGCCCGATCTCCAGCTTCAGCAGATGGCCGTCTCCCAATTTGGATCCGCGCTGCAGTTGCGGCAAAACCTCTTCGAAAAACCGGCTGCATATGCCTTGTTGGCCTTGTCCACGTCGGGTGATCCAATCGGATTCGCCCTCTATTACTTCAACTTTTCCACGTGGACAGGCAAGCCGGGAATATACGTGAATATTCTCTCAGAGAATGCCGAGACTAGTCCGGTCTGACGGTGTGTGCAGCTCGAGGACCTCTACGTGAAGGAGGAGTTCAGGAAGCTCGGAATTGGCAAAGCGCTGTTTGGGCAATTGGGGAAAATTGCTCAAGAGAAGGTCTGGAGTTTCATTCCAAGCCGCACACAGTCATTTATTGCGCAACATGCAGGGGTGCCCCCGAGTGGATTGGTCAGTCCTCAAGGTAAATGAATAGAAAACCGGCAATTCGCAGGCATTGACAGCAGAGATAGTGGAACCGGCCTTCCATTGAGTTCTATGAGAACGCCCTGGGCGCGGCCCGTATGGAAGGTGACGATCAGCCCCTTCATCTCAACAGTCCCTGTGCTGAGATTAGTCTTCCCAGAATGGGTGGGGATGCGACTTGAGGGGGAGACAATCCACAATTTGGATAAATTCCTTGTCCCCAACGTCGCCCCGGAAGATGCATGAAGTCGACGAGGGGGGGCATTTTTCACGGGACCCAAACGAGTTGCATTTCATTCGTAGAGTGAAGTGTCATATGTTACACGCCGTCGTAGCTCGCACCACCAGCCTGTGTGCGCGCGATATATTAGTCACCGAGGACGAAACAAACAATAAAGCATGGGTGACCTTTCGCAACCGGATGATGATGGGATCTTCCTTGAGGTCGTCGCGTTCTGTTGCAGCAACTTCTATAGAGAACACCTTCAAAACAGTCTTGACGTCTGCAGAGTGCACGGATATCTGGACCAGGGGTCATCGCGTGTCGGTCTATAAACCGGGAGAAGTAACGCGCCTTGGCTTTCCTCATGACTTTGGTATTTTTGCCAATCCAGACAATCAAGACGAACTTTTCCCTCTGGGATTCCTTGTCATTGGAGTAGCTCACACGAGCGTACCCAAAAGAGGCCTTGGAGTCGTCAAAAATTCCGCTCAACTCGTTCAGGCCGCCGGAACCCGTTTGAGTGAGGACCAATTTATCGGAGCGTTCACCCTGGGCCGGCGCAAAGCCAAGTCAGCACATCATGACAACCCCTCGGGTAAAGTAGGGGGGAACAACTCATGCCTCGTAATCGAGCAGCAGCCAATTCGTTTCTGATTTATCGGACCGAACGTCCAGGTATGCTATGAAAAATGGAGTTGGGTTCGGTATCGTCCTGGAGCTGGCACAAATGCTGCACGTTATTCGGAAACGAACCTTGTTGAATTTTCGGATCTGAAACGTCGGCCATGGAGAGATTACCAATAAACCAAACCCGAGACAACAAAAGAGGAATAGAACGAGAAAGAAAGATATATGCGGGAAATGGCAACGGCCTGCAACCAAAGAATTCAGCCAGCGATCGTAACGTGGACTTGTCGCAAATTGCCGAACACACACGCACCTCACCCCCGCCACCACACACCCTACCGTCATCGGCCGTCCATAGAGCCACCACGTTTAGACGGTGCGGCAGGCTCAGTTACCTGATGGTGCTGATACAATTCCTCCAATGTGTGTCGAAACAGTGGACCACCTACACAATACATCGAGGGCTTCGAACCGCTGCGTCTCAGGTCCAGTTCTCCGCGCCTCTTGATGATTACGACGAGGACCACAGCGACAGAACGCGTGCCCCTCCTTCATCTAGCCCGTCTGTATTGTCGAAGCGCGACTGGATGACCTATACCCCAAAACCTCCCCCCTCGCTGAAGCCACACTCCGAGAGCGCAGCCCAAGATCCGCCGCTATCACTCGAAGAGGATGAACGGCCGCCCATCCACTACATTTCAAAAAAGACTATACGAAAACCAACTCCGACCGCGGCTCGACTCCACCGTGAAAGGATGAAGAATTCATTCCCGGAGGGCTGGTCACCGCCTCATAAACTCTCCCGACAGGCCATGGACGGGTTGCGCGTTTTGCACGCGCACGACCCTGAGACGTTTTCAACCCCGCTGCTGGCCGAAAGGTTTCGGGTCAGTCCTGAGGCGATACGTCGAATACTGCGTAGCAAATGGGAACCCTCGCCCGACCAGAGGGCTCGTCTACTGCGGCGGGAACTCAAAGAGAAACAGGCTTGGATCGAAGCGAAGCGGGTGGCAGAGCGTGAGGAGTACAAAGTGTTGAGGAATGGAAGAGTCAACCAGAAGCGAGCAGAAGACAAACTGACATTCATCTAAAAGTTAAAATTACCGGTCCGAGTGTTCTTGGTATGGTACGATACAGCAACCCTACTGCCCAGTGAATATCCTACAGTACAATAATGACGACCCCAGATGCGTACAGAAACCTTAATTACCCGGAGCAAAGAGAGACGAGCGAAATATAAAGCGGAGAGGAATGATAGAGAAGAAGAAATGAAAAAAAGTCCACCGATGCATTCCAGTCGTTCAATAATTTACCTGATACTGAATAAAACACGAATCTTTAGGGGGTTTGCAGCCGAGAATATCGTTCCAGTTTGGTCTTGGTAATGTTTCCAAGACCTTGTCTCCTTTGTCAACAACGGAAAAGTCCATTCCAAGAAGGAACATTGCGGAAAGTAGTTTCATCTCAAGCTTCGCTAGCCGCTGGCCGAGGCAGACGGTCTTACCTATAAAAAAGAGCAAGAGCATTAGGTGACGAGTTGGGAGAGAAAGCGCCAAAATGTCGTACCTCCACCCCAGCCAACGTGGGAGAATCGCGCGTCTGGACGGGGACGACTTGGATCGAACTTCCACGGATCGGGGTACAACTCCTCGTTCAGATGGACATCGCTGAACGGATAGACGATGTAATGTCCAGAAGGAACGAGTTTCCCGTCGATGTACATGTCCGGTCCCATGTTCTTTCGCATTGCGGTGTGAGGCTGCGCCAGCCTGGTTGTCTCGTGTATCAAGGCATCAAGGACGGGCGTCGAACCTTCCCATGCGTCCAACGGGATTTGGGCGAGCGCGGCAGAGAGATCAGAGAGGGGAGCGCCAGCCTTGTAAGGCGTTAATGAGTGGGTGAACATGAGCGCCCCGATCTCCGCGTGGGCCTTTGACTTCCATTCAGGGTGCGCGCCGAGGAACGTCAACAACCAGCTCGCTGAATAGGAATAGGGGGTCAGGCTATGAAGTAGCTCCTCAAACAAGCCGCTCACCTGTTGTGCCGGTCGAACGCGCACCCGCGATGATCAATCCTATAGTGAATCCTACCACCGCGATATGGTCATCTCCGCTATCCAACAACATTTGCAGTGTATCATCTCGCGGCTTCCCACTCTTCAGTCGTGTGCCTATGGCTTTAGTGATGATGTCGTAGATCCTCTTCGTAGCCAGTAGTTTCCTGATCGCCCCCCGACCAGGCCACCAGGGCAATAAGATAGCCGCAGGAGTGTTACCCTCGTCGACCTCGTCGTAGAGATGCTTCAGACGGGCAACAATTGCAGGGTCATCCGCGATCTCCGTGCCGGTCAAGGCTCGAACGGTGAGTTGGAAAATAAGCTGAAGGTGTGTGTAAGCGCTGCTGTATTGGGAATAGACTACAAGGCGGAAATACGAACATGATAAATACCCGGGAACGGATCGAGCCGGCCACGTTTCCCCCAGGCCTCCATGGTGTTACAGCAGTCTGCCAAAAGTTGTGGAATCACTATTAATAAACGAGGATTAGTGATGGTTCTGGCGGAATAGTGAATCTCACACACGGTTTGAGAGGCTCGCTTGTGTCTGTACCATGGCCAACCGTCGATAAATATGGGCAACGGTCTTTCCGTGAAGGTCTGAGGTCACCCCCCTGATCATAGGGATCTGTGGAGCGCCGGTGATCAGTGCATTACCGCGACGGATGTGCTAAAAAGGCGTACACCGCCGAGCAGATCTTTGAAGCCAGGCTGGATGTCGAAACCCTTGGCCGTCAAAAACGTTGATCTGCCGCTTTCACCGGAAACTGCCACCACTGGTTTCTATGAAAGGAACGTGTAAACAACGTAATCAATGTGCAAACGGCGTGACGTACATTTAACAGACGAAACCGGAATGCGGTTTGCCCAGTGCTCTGGAATCCCCAGTTTAAAAAGTCATAACGATTGCGAACGAAAGGAACGATGGTAGAAATAGATAGGCTGGCCAAGGGTGTCGGCATGTCGTCCCTTGCGGAAGTCCACCAGCGGACGGCATACTCGCACAGGAGCAGCAATAGAATAACGAGGACGCAGATCTGCCAGAATAGTCCTGTGGTAAGGACATCCCGAACAAATACTGACAGTCCAGCGGGATGCATGGGTAGGGAAGGGGGAGAGGAAGGGAGGGGGGGATAGAGTTCGGAAAGGCGAGAGCAGGCTATTTGAGGCCTCTCGCGAGGAACGAGGAGGTAGCGTGTAGGTGGGGCCAGGTGCGTTTTATAATTCTCGGCGGTTCCGAGTTGGAAATGTTACGGGGCACGCGTTCATCACAAGAAGTGTGCAATCCGTATAATCTCATATTCCAGATAGAGAACGAGGAAGTTGGGTCAGATCACTGTGAATTGGGTTAATGATGAATGAATCGGAACCGAAGGAGATCAGAGCACCCGTCACCTAATGTTAACAGCCGCCACGAGAACGCCGCGCCGAAGGGGGTTCATCTTGTGGCCGGGATTTCGCGGAGGAATCCACTGCACTGGGGAAGGGCTAGCGCTTCACCAGACTATACTCGAATTTGTGGATGATTGAGGCGCGCATGGGGCCAAGGGGTTCGGTGTGCCTTGGCACTCAATTTGCGAATCCTGTGTTGTCGCCGCACACAAACCGCAAATTGCGAGGTATTCGGAAACTGCGCATGTATGAGACGCAGATGACGCGGGCGAACCCGGTGGGAAGTTTCATTGCGAAGATTCGGTACCACCGCTAAGACTTAGGAGACATTGGCGGATGGCGGGGACGGGTGATAATGCGAACACAACTAATGCCGGAATGTTCAAAGCGGAAGATCATTCATCACCTGAGCTTTCCCACGTTCGCTCACCGATCGGACGGGAATCCCGACGCCCGCTATGCCTTAGCTCAGTAAACCGGAGGCAGTATTAAACAGCCAAACCACGGCTCACAGTTGCCAAAAACGTATACCTTTTCTTAATCGCCGTAATTCAAACCTCCCGAGGATTTTCCAACCCCCACCATCACGCTGTCGTGCCAACCGGGCCACGGCACATCTCCGAAGCCACAACTAAAAGAGATTATCCTTAGGCGCCGCTTGGAGCGCCTGCAAGATTTTCCGCGTAGTTGGATTCTTAGTACGAGGCGGCCGTTCAAAGTCTTCGACCATGGACAGGGACAACCGACGTTCTAACTCCACAGGTTTCAGCAATACAGTGCAGTCGATACAGTCGAATTCGTGTACAAGCACAAAGGCGGTTGTTTGAAAACAACACCCCTCAAATGGACGGCGGAGGACCGTCGGAGCTTTGCACGTTGGAGACTAGTCGTTCTTCACTCCCGCCCCTCGCACGACGATCCTTCAAAAACTTTGATATACATTTTGAGATCCGCGCGTGAGACTTTGCGCAGATATACGATTTCTGCCATAAATTGGTTCGGTAGGACCCCATCAGTAAACCGACCGCCAAATTGTCTGCCCACCGGCCAGACGAGATCAGATTCCCCACTGTAAACACCGGATCAACTTGTAAAGTCGACATAACTTAGAGAAACCGAACTGTAGGCGAAAAGTTGCAGAAGGTCGGACGTTTCACCGTTTTGCTGATGCTCGACCCACTCAGGCGGGCCTCGACTTGAGAACTGCTGGATCCGGGGTCAAAAAAACACCAACTGCACTCCGTGCACGTTTTCCGGCCCACCCGCGGAGCCCCGGGGTGGCTTCTCCGCGGGAACGCCCTGCGGTGTGTCAGACTCCAAAGTTTAATGGCTACCAGTGGCGATAGATACCGGTCATCATAGGGTTTGCCGAAATGCAAAGGCACTCCCGGTAAAGTCACCAGCTGGGTGAAGCCCCCATTCTAAATTAATAGAAAGAGGGAGAACGCAATAACCTCGGAAATCAATCACATATGCGGCTGCGAAGATCCTCCTCCCCCCAGTCAACCCTTTCGTAGGAACGGACTCCGATCTTCATTTGGACTCACTCGAGACCCGAGTAGAACCCCGGTTCCGAACGCGGATCGGTTATGACCCTGGGTGGGTGAATTAGTGACACAACATACACACCCAGGCACCCAGTGACGATAACAGAGCAGCCGCCAGACATAAAGGCAGTGGCATCCAGGCACTGGTAATTGGGCAAGGATACGTCACACCCTCAGAACCATAGGACAGCGCGCGATTGAAATGCTGCAGACGCTGGGAACTGTTCGTGGTTCGGCGCTGTCTCAGGACCCCTATGTTGTAGGAAACAAATGAACGACCCCAATTCCGCAGAAACATGTGTGGGAAACTGCGGGAGGATCACGAATTAGGATGCGGGCCCGAGGAAAGGCTAAGGACTTCAGCAGGTTCTCACGAAGAGTACTAGTTGCTGGTTGCCACAAAACCTCGGTAGCTGCCGGCCGGCTCACTCGCGAGGAACGTGGAATGAGAATTGAGATAAATGACGTACCCCGGTTATTGCTACTCGGATATCATTAGGTCGGCCCCAACGCATCGCGACCCAAAGATCCAACGCAGTACCCGGGCGAATGTGTGTGAAACATCCCAGATTAGAACAGATAATGGTGGCCGACCCAGTCGGAGTGTGTTCAAATGTCATCAGGGGGAGCACACGAGCTGCGTGTGCGACCAAGCTCGGCGACGAGGGTCAGCCGTTCTTTTTCGGGAGATACGCGGGACCAAGATCCAAAATCTCCGCAGCGTACTTAGGAGGATAAGGCGGTGGTAGTCTGTGCCTTGCGCGGTGAGATCCACCCACTACTCAAAGAGAACCCACAGCGAGATAGCCATTGATAGATGAGACTGGACGTACCATGCGAGTGATCAATGTTTCAACCATTCACGAGGGTCTTGACTGTGTTTGTGGTTCCGATCTGTTTGTTTCCAAAGCTGATGCCAAACAAACCCACGTGGTTATCTAACACCTTTCCTCCAACCACCCAAAATCGACCATGCCAGGAAAGCGAAATGCCACCGACGTCGCCGCAGAGAAACCCCAACCGTTCGACCACTACGCCACCGTAGCTCAGCCGTTCGAGGCAGAAGGCTCACGAGATGTCGAGTTCCAGCAGAGTAGGCATATTGTGTCCATTATTGTTCGCCACACAATCTGACCAGTCTTGCCGCACTAGAGATAACCAAGGCTTTACTTGATGTGGTTCTCGAAACACACGCTTGGGCATCTGTCTGTCCCGCCCGCGAACACGAGAAGACCGCAGAGTTGCTCGAGAAGGAGGTCAACTTCATTATAGAAACAGAGAAAGCACAAGGCAGGTCTTCACTACCTCCAAGATCTTGTGTCGGTACGCGTTACATTGTGCAGACCACCTCACCCCGTCTCCTCGTCCTGTGTTACGCCTACTGACGCGCCAAAAGAACAAACGCGGGCAATGCTGCTCGACTTCATAAACAGCATCAGGTCCGCGCTCGCTGCTCTGGGAGTTCCCGACGAACAAAGCTTGTGATTCCTCCCTGCTAGATGTCTCTACCTGTCGAACTGTTTTGCAATTGGACACTGTACGCGTAATCGCCCGAAGAGAATTCATTGTAGTATAATCGAGTGACAAAGACATGACCCGCGATGTTGGAACCAGAACAACAAATTGTCTAAGGCGCGGGCAAACCAGAAGAACCGAGACCGATCTCTGTCAGCTCAGTCAACGGGTCAAGATGGCCCTTGTACTCTGGGAGGTATGCGGCATCTGTATATGGGCAGCGGACGGATTCCGAACCCTTGTAAATCGGCGTGAAGGATGCTCCACAGACCTCGAAGTCGGTAAATTCGTCACAGTCGATTTCAATGGCGTTCCTTGGGTTGCGGTCCCCAGCGGCCACACGTTGCCTAGCCTGAGTAAACTGAGTTAGCAACACGAACACAAAAACCACCAGATAGCCGGCTTACCTGTGCAACGATCTTGGGATCAGGATTCAGCTCGATAAGTCTCCTGGCAAATTTGGCGGCTGATGCGTGATTGTTAGCCTTGCTGAAGGTTCCCATAGCGCTCCTCAACGCGATTTGCATGTGTGGTGGCTGCATGCGACAATGCGTGAAGTAAGCTGCCAGTTCCAGGTTGCGTTTCACATTCTCGGGGTCTTGCTCCACCACTCTACGCCGCTCGAGTTCTATAGAGATGCCGAGGATGTACTCCCGAGCCAAGGTGACGGTGTCTCGCCACTATCACAGGTTATCAATTGTCCGAAATCAGACGATGATCGCACTCACCTCCTTTCCCTCAGAATCGGAAGAAACAGAGACCAACAGAAGGGATTGGAGCACCCCTCGGACGACCGCCTTCGCTTCCGGCAGCTTGTTCCCTGACACGAGGCGGAAGCCCTCTGATAGATCCGTCCGAATTGACTGTATAGTACGGGCGGAAACAGGTAGGAAGCGACTTGGGGAGGAATCTTCTGGATTGCGTCGGAGATGCAGCTGTAATGGGGGCAGGGAGGCGATAGGGGATAGGTAGGTATGAGAAGACCGGTACACCGCTAGGAACAGAGGCTTTAACGCGGGGAAGTTGGTTACACCGAACTGCCGGTTCAATAACTGTTCACGCGAGAAGTGAGCGAGGCCCGCTGCGGGGGAGAAGCATCCGTGCTTACTTGTATGGCCGTCTCGAAAGATCCCGCAGCGACGTGATCTCCTGCGAATGGAGAGTTCCGCACCCACAACGCTGTCTCACTGACGCCGGGAGTGGCACCAGCTCCCAGCTCCTCTTCAGGTTCCGGTTCCTCTTCGTCTTCCTCTGCATCCTCTGCATCAGCGTCGAGGTCCCAACCACCCTCCTCAGGAGGGATATCTTCTTGCACCTCTTCGTCCTTCGCCCAGTCGTCGAGGGCGGAACTACCAGCAGCTGCGCCGTCAATCCCGTTAACGTATGGTTCTCCGCCTTCCAGGGTGCCGTTGGCGAGGGCTTTCTCGAAGTAGTTTTCCCCGACGTTGATGGCCGGCCAGTTGAGATCCGTGGTCTTGTTCACGACTGCCGGAGGTTTAAGAGATGAAGCGCCGAAAGATGGGACGTCATCGACGTCGGCCTCAGATAGTCCGGCAACTTCGAGAATTTCCAGAGCAAGCTCATCCAGCCCATTGGTTTTGGCGGTGAGATACGCGAGGGGATCTACAGTGGGGGTTAGAAGTCAGCCAACGGAGAGCTAGGGACTGTACCCACAGAGTCCAACATCCCTCAAGACGGCTATCCGGGCAGGAATATCATTCGTAAAGAGAGCGTTGTGGAAACGGGACATCGGGTCACCCCTAGCTTCCGCGATTTTCTGCATCTTTGTCAGCTTCTCCACACTTCCGGTGGCCAAGTACAAAAATGAAAGCCGGTCGAAGTTCTTCGTCTGCTGATACGCCTTCTCTACGATCTGTGCACTTAAATCAGAAGTGTGTCATACAACAAAAAGGGGCAAGTTACTTTGTGGTTTCCTTGTTTGAGAGCGGCCTGAGCGAGGCGCCCCCAGCAGTCGGATCTGTCGATGGTTCGAGCAGTTTCGAGAGCAACATCAAGGTTGCCGCACTCGATGGCGAGGTCGAACCTAGTGCTCTTATCTTGGACAAAATGGAGTGCGATCTATTATTGTATGTGAGACCAATCGAGGCTCCGAGAGATCAGGAGACTCGAACCTCCGGGTACCCCTTTTGTTGTAAGTATGCGATGATGCTCTGACCTAGGAGATTGGAGGTCCTGATGATGTAAAGAATCTCCTCGTAGTTGTTTCGCATCAGGGCTAGCTTGAAGCGGAACTCCGTTGGGTCGATGGTGATCGTGCGCGGACGAGCTGAGCGGTCGAGACAGTGTACGGTCTTTCCCTTGACACGTGTGAGGTAAACCGGGTTATCGAGAGTGCAAATCACGCCGTGATCACTGTGGGACGATACTTCAGCAACACAGGGGTAAATTTCAGTAGCTACATACCCTTGGGGCAGCGTGTACTTGACGTGGTTCAGGGTGGAGTAAATGAAAACGCCAGAATCATCCCATGCACCTGACTTGATACGGATCGTCTCGTGAATCAGCGTGTGTTGAGAAAAATTCTTGCTCGCGATCGAGATGGCTGAAGAAAGGCTCGATCTCGGAAGTCAAAGGTAAGACCGCAAGACGTACTATGTTTGCTGAGTAACGCGACGAGGGAACCGTCCGCACTCCAGACGGCGTACTTCACGGGTGGGGTGGCAATCTCAGCCAAGGTCTTTTGTTGTTGGATATCGTACAGAACGACCGAGGCTGTAGAACTGAGGATCAGACTGGCGGTCCCGCCGTAGAAGATCTCGTTCGTTTGAACTGGGGCCTTGATGGTCTTGATCACCGAATTGGAGAGGTCGCGTACCTCAATTAACTAGAAAAGGTCGGCAGGGTTTCCCTGGGATCAAAGAGAGGGAACTAACCTGAGTCGCCTTGTTCAAAATGGCAAACCTGTTACGAGCGACAAAAATGGCACTCTGACCATTGCCCCTCTTGCCCTCGCTGGACGAATCTTTCACCTCCCCGATCGCCTCCTTGGGTAGGCCGGTGAGTTCGTATAGTCCGTTATCGGATGATATCGTCAAGAGAACGGCACGTTCGGCGGGGTTGAAGCTCAGTGTACGGGGAGGGATGTATGGACTTCCAAATTTCCGAACGCTGAGGAGACCGATGTCGGAACCAGACCCAATATCGTAAGCCCGCACGTATTTATCGCGAACGTAGTAAACTTGGTCTCCATGAACTGCAAGAGCGGGTCGCTCACGTTCAAGCTTGAAGACGATAAGACCACTGTCGTGACCTAGTGTCGGGTTAAATAACGGTTCACCGTACTGACGTAGACGGAGACTTACCGGCTGCGAATAGGTTCAGCTCCGGGTGAGCGGCTAACGCCCAGAATCGATCATGCTCTCTCCGGAAGGTTTGAACAGCTGTGCGTTTGGCAAGATCCCAGACCCTAATCGTTTTGTCTTCACCACATGAGACGATAAGTTCGTGTTTGGGGTGGAACAAAGCGGCAGAGACGTTGTTGAAGTGCCCTCGGCAAGAGTCGACTTCCCAAGCCTTGGTCTCACTCATCCTCCAAATTTTGATCTGCCTGTCGTCTGCAGCCGAAACGATGAGAGGTAACGTGGGGTGAAACATCGCGTAGTTGACTCCACGGTCGTGACCTTCCAACACGTACTTCACGGTCGAGAAATTGTCGAAAGAATCAAAGGTTCCGGGTGCAGTATTCGGAGTGCTTTTTCGAAGACCGGAAATGTCCCACACCCGGACGGTCTGATCCATCGAGGCGGAAACGACGAGATCTTCCTTGGGGTGAAACTGAGCAGACATAACATAGTGCGAATGACCGGTGAGGATAGCTATGCAATTCCTCGATGTGCTGTTCCAAATTCTAATGGTTTGGTCGTCAGAAGTTGAGATCTATAGGGTGCGGTCCGTTGTGAGCGAAATGCCATGAACACGAAAACAAGCGCATACAATCCACGGCATTTCATGATGGAACTGAACGGTGCGGATGTAATCCAGGTGTCCATGCAGAGTAAAAAGGCACCTCCGGTTTTGTGGTCGGATATCTTACGGTAGTTCAGTTATTGAACTCGGCGAACGAATAGCAGGAACCTCACCCCAGACCTTGATCTTGTAGTCATCTCCACCGGTGCACAATAGCTGCCGACTTGGATGGAAAGCAACGGCTCGGACAGGACCTAGAGAATAGTTAAGGTTTGTGAATAACGCGTTCGAGGACACCCGTACCATCGTGCTCATCAAACCGGTCTACCAGGACCCCCATTCTGTAATTCCATAACTGGACGCTACCATTGTGAAGAGATGCGGCGAGGAGTGGTTGGGTCGGGTGAAAGGCGAGCCCTAGATGAGATTTGAACGGGGGAAAAATGAGGGCAGGTTATCACGGGCGCATACCCTTGACACGATTGCTCTTCGACTCGAACTTCGTGAGCATGACCGACATGATTGCGAGAAATCGGAGGGGCGTTCAGCACAAGCTGATGAATGAGATAGGTCCGAGATAACTGCGACTGAGAATTTTCGACGAGCGATCCCAAGGTTTCGGAAAAGTGTGCTGCCAGTCGTGCAAGAAAGATTTGATGGGTAAATGTGCACGACGTGGCTCGCGCGTATCGTTTGTTGCCGGTGACGAGACCCGCACCGTCGCCCCACAGTTTCCACACG
>Ga0307511_10001815_pt1 | contig 22440 bp, 20 predicted proteins | sample 13_EM_MG_FD_200266 | JGI IMG/M metagenome (GOLD analysis project Ga0307511, IMG submission 200266) | Populus trichocarpa ectomycorrhiza microbial communities from riparian zone in the Pacific Northwest, United States - 13_EM | ecosystem: Host-associated > Plants > Roots > Unclassified | place... | reverse complement strand
CGGAGTCGACTTTGATGGGGGTGGCGGGAGTGGGGGGTGGGGTGTTGGGGGTGGGAGATGGCGCCGGTGCTTGAGCGATCGCGGCCGGTTTTGGTGCAGGCGCCGGCGCGGCGCTTGCCGTGCTTGTTCCACTCCCCGGCCTCGCAAACAACGTACTCGCCATCGGCACATTCGCTTCGATCTTCGAATACGTCGTCTTCTGGCGGTTCGGGCGGCCTTTCACTCCGTTTTCGACGGAGAACGGGAGATACCAGCCGTTGACTTCCTTGTAATCGCCGAGGATCGTCTCGTAGACACGCTCCGCCCCGCGGATCATCCTGTGCGTCTCGATCTTGATCGGCACGTACGACGTCGTGTCGATGAAGTACGTCCGCGTGTCGCCGCCCGCCGGCGTCACGTTGATTTTGAACGCCTCGGAACCCTCCACCGGCTCCGTTCCGGCATACTCGACCTTGTTGCCCTTCTTCGCGTAATTGACCAGCGGGCCGTCGAGATCGGAGTCTTCGATGATCGACTTCAACTCCTCCTCGCTCAGCGACTCCGGATCCTTCTTCCCTCCAAACGGATCGATCTTCCAGCCGTTCGTGCCGTCGTAGGCATTGACCGCGGTCATTCCCTGAAGAGCGAATTCCTGCCGGACGAGGTTCGGCCGCGCGTTCTCTTCGAGCACCTGGGCCTCGAATCCGTCGCCGCCGGTGAACTTGCCGGTGCGCTTCAGCGAGTGCACGGCGGCGATGCGATCCGTCCCACCGATTGTCTTAATGTACTTGCCGATGATGTCGTCGGCGGTTTGGGCGGAGGCGGTGGTGGCGAGGAAGAGGATGGCGATTAGGCTTTTACGCATGCCTAAAAGTCTATCCTTCAAAGTCTATCCTGAGGAGCGCAGCGACGAAGGATCAACGGTGGCGCCGCGCGAGCGTTGCCGTAGCCACATACATTGCGGTGCCACCGGAGATCCCTCGTCGCTCCGCTCCTCGGGATAGAGTTTTGAAAGTCAGAACCGATACACGAACGCGTTGATGTGCATCCCCGCCCCCACCGACGCGAAGAGCACGATCTCGCCGGGATGGAATGAGTACCCGTCGAGCCTTCCCTTCGAGATCAGATCGAGCAGAGTCGGCACGGTGGCCACCGAGCTGTTGCCGAGCCAGGAGATCGTCATCGGCATCACGTCCGCAGGCGGCGTCATCTTCTCGGAGTCGTAGAGGGCGTTGATGATCGCTTCATCCATCTTGCCGTTGGCCTGGTGGATGAGGATCTTCGACACATCGCGCAGTGGGATGCCGGCCTTGTCGAGACACTCCTTCATCGACCCGGCCACCGTCTGCAGCGCGTACTTGTAGAGCTTGCGCCCCTCCATCTTCAGGAAGAGGGCCTCGAGGAAGACCTCCTCCTTGTACGACGGCCCCATGGTCAGCATGGTGGAGTGATCGAGCGTGTCGGAGCGGGCGGCGCGGGCCAGGATGCCGCCGTCGGTGTCGCGCGCCTCCAGGATCGTGGCGCCGGCGCCGTCCGCGTAGATCATGCTGTCGCGATCGTGCGGATCGGAGATGCGCGAGAGCGTGTCGGAACCGATGATCAGCGCCCGCTTGATATCGCCGGCCCGGATCATTGCGTCGGCAGTGATCACTCCCTGAAGCCAGCCCGGACAGCCGAATACCAGATCGAACGCAGCAGCGCGCGGGTTGGCGATGCGCAGTCGTGCCTTCACGCGCGCCGCAAGCGACGGGACGAGATCCGGCGGTCCGCCGCCGCGCTGGATGTCGCCGAAGTTGTGGGCCACGATGATGAGATCGAGCGACTCGGGGTCGATGCCGGACGAGGTCAGCGCATCGTGCGCCGCGGCGTAGGCGATGTCGGACGTGACCGTGCCGTTCTCGACGTAGCGCCGCTCCTGGATTCCGGTGATGGCCTCGAACTGCTTGACGATCTCGGCGTTGGTCTTGACCATCGGAGAACCGTCGGCGCCACGGAAATCGTGGTTCAGAAAATCGGAGTTCGGTACGCGTACCGGCGGGATGTGGCTCCCGGTGCCTACGATGACGGATCGAAGCATGCGAACGGCGATTTTATCCTGACGCGCTCACTCATTTCACCCAACCAATCATGACGCATCATAGGTCTGGCTCCCAAGCGGCCATCGGCGTATCGTTACCGCGCCCCAACGAAAACGCAGAAGGAGGAGCTCCATGGCCTTTCCTCACGTGAATTACCTGGCCGTTCTGGTCTGTGGCATCGTCATCTTCATCCTCGGCGGTCTCTGGTACTCGGTGATCTTCAAGAAGAGCTGGATCGCACTGATGGGAATCCCCGAAGAGAAGATGAAGGAAGGCTCCGGAGCCATGCCGGTCCTCTTCCTGCTGGCCTTCCTCTGCGGCCTGGTGATCTCGTACATCATGGCCATCGTCATCAACCATTTCGCGCCGTTCTCGCCGATGCGCGGCGCGATGGTAGGAACGATGATGTGGGCCGGCTTCGCCGGACCGACGAGCTTCGCCACCGCCATTTTCTCGATGACGAAGAAGCCGCTGTGGCTGATCAACACCTGCTACAACCTGGTCTGCTTCATCGTGGTAGGGATCATTCTGTCGGTCTGGCGGTAGCAAGAACCGGAGCGCTGCCGTCCCGGCGGCGAGACGCCAGCGCTCCGGCGAAAAATGGCCCACATCTGGCTACTCCATCCCCCATGATCCGCAAACTGAAATCAGGCCAATACCGGCTCTACTCGCGCAAGAAAAACCCCGCCACCGGCAAGCGACGCAACCTCGGCACGTTCAATTCGCTTGAGGCCGCTCGCAAACACGAACGTGCGGTGCAATTCTTCAAGCGCCATTAGCAGTCTTCGCGACTTGTGGCCGAGCCTTGGGCAACCAGCGCCGCCGGCCGTGCCGGCTAATCTTCGGATTTGCACTGCGGGACCAGCGCCGCCAGCCCCTGGAACTTCGTCGTCGCGCAGCGCCAGCGCAACCCGGTGTCGGCCGTACCGCCGTCGGGGATCAGCTTCAACGTTCCACCCGCCTTGAAGTGCACGGTGATCACGCCGCCCCCGGAGACTGTGAGGTCGTTCACCAAGTCGCTGGCGTACGTGTTGGGCGCGGGCAGGCGAGCCTCTTCATTTGACGACGGCCACTTGCCGGAGTCGCTGTAGGCGGCACCGACGAACGTCTTCGCCGTCCCCGCCAGCGCAAATCCCTGCGAGAGACTGGCGGCGGCCATGTACTGCTCTTTTCTGCCGCGACACCCCACGACGATCACAGCGACGACGATGACAAGCACGCGTTTCATTTGCGCCGGATTGTAGCAACGTCGCTTGCGCTACGATCTGCCGATGCGCCGACACTTCGCACTTCTCGCGCTCATCGTCCTCACCGCCTGCACGACGTCGCGCCCACTCATCGATATGCACGCAGGCCAGCTCGTCGATCTCTCCTGGCCGTTCGACGAGCACACGCTCTACTGGCCGACGTCGCCGACCGCATTCGAGCACAAGGAGCTGGCCTACGGTCCGACCCCCGGCGGGTACTTCTACTCCTCCTATTCGATCTGCACGCCGGAGCATGGAGGGACGCATCTCGATGCGCCGATTCACTTTGCTGCCAAGGGGCTCACCGCCGACGCCATTCCGCTGGAGCAGCTCATCGCACCGGTCGTGGTAATCGACGTCGCTGAGAAGGCTGCCTCGAATGCCGACTATCGATTGACTGCCGATGACGTCCGCAATTGGGAATCGCGCAACGGCCGGATCGACGCCGGCACGATCGTGTTGCTGCGCACCGGCTGGGGCAAACGCTGGCCCGATCGCAAGGCGTACTTCGGCGACGACCGGCCCGGCGCGACCGACAAGCTGCACTTCCCGTCGTTCGCCGAAGACTCTGCGCGCCTGCTCGTGACGGAGCGTCACGTGGCCGCGATCGGCGTCGATACGGCCAGCATCGACTACGGTCCTTCGACCGATTTCATCGTTCATCGCATCGCCCTCGGCGCCAACGTTCCCGGTCTCGAGAACGTCGCCAACCTCGAGCGCGTCCCCGCCCGAGGAGCGTGGCTGATGGCATTGCCAATGAAGATCGCGGCAGGTTCCGGCGGGCCGGTGCGCATCGTCGCGCTCGTACCGCGGTGAATGCGACGAACAGCCAATAGAATGCGCGCCGAATGACATCTGTGGACACACCCGGCGTGCGCGCATCCGCGAGCCCGTTGCTGCCGTGGACGATCCGTGCCTCAACTGCCGTCTTCGGTCTGGCCCTCGGCGTCGGACTCGCGCCGCGCCTTGCGCTTCACGCTCGTCCCGGCGAGATGCTGTCGGCGCTCAAGCTGACAGGCTACAGTCCGAAAGGTCTGATCCTCCAATTCGTGCTGGTGGTGCTCCTGACCGCCGCGTTCGCCATAGTCGGCGATCGGATCGCAAAACACCTCGCGGCATATCGATGGGCGGCCATCAGCTACTGCGCGGCGCTGCTTTTCTCGCCGGTCGCGCTGATGGCTTTCGGAAACTTCAAGCACGTACTGTTGATCGGAGCCGTTGCCGCAGCGATTGTGGCCCTACGCCGGTTCGAACCAAACTTCACAATGGGCGACGTCGTCCTGATCCCAACTGTCCTGGCCTGCTACATGGCCTTTCTCGACCTCGGATTCGGCCACACACCGATCGCGACGTTCATTCGCGCCGCAATTGCCGTCTTCGCATTGCGATTGATCGTGCCCGTGTCGGACGCCTTCGTCGCCGCGCCGCTCGCCATGGCCGCGGAGATGAGCAGGTCCAGGCCCGTAATCGGAGCCGCGATCGCGGTCGTCGTAATTGTTGTGACGCCGTTCGTTCTGGCCAGGATGAAGCGTCCGCTGCCGCGCAGGATCATTTATCCGATCATCGTCTTTCTTTATCCACTCGCCGCAATCCAACTCCCTTCGCCGATTTCGTCGAATTTTTTCGAAGACGGACATGACGTCCCTGTAGCCGCCGAGATTGCCCGCGGCGAGCGGCCGTATACCGACATCATCCCCACGCACGGCCTTATCAGCGACGGGGTGGTCTATTACGCCGCGGCGAAAATCGGACTCGGCTCTCTTCACGATCTCCTCAATACGCGCCTCGTCCTCGGCTTTCTCACCGGCGTAGCCATGTACTGTCTCGCGCTGGCAGTCACAGGGAGCGCGAACATGGCGCTCCTTGCCGCGTTCCTGACCTTTTCGCTCTCCCCCGGCAGCATGATCTGGATGCGGCCGTCCGCTGCCATTTTCGCGCTTGCCGCCACGGTGGCCGCGACGCGCCTCCGTTCCCGTCGCTGGTTCATGATTGCAGGCGCGCTCGTAGTCGTCGCCTATCTCGTCAGTATCGATTTCGGGCTCTATTCCGCGATCGTGGCGCTCTTTGCAGCCTTCCGCGCACGCGCCTTACGCGCGCTGGCCATCGGTGTAGCCGCCGCTGCCATCCCCGCACTGTTGATTTTCGCAGTATTTGGATTCGCATTCGATTTCATCCGCGTCAACATCAAAGAGATCCTCGGCAGCCACTCGGTCTATTTTGTCCCACTGGACATCCCCGAGGCGCTCCGCTCCTCATCGCTGATCCACCACCTCGGCGACGGCCTGCCGCCAATTACCTGGGCTCTGGCGCTGATTACGACGTGCGTTGCTTTCGCGCGATCGCCGTTTCGGGCACGACGGAGCGACGCGCCGTGGCTGATCGGAATCTGGATGGTGGTGGCGACCGCCTCATTCATCGAGCGGCGCAACTCCTACTATTTCATTGTGGCGACGCCATTTCTTTTCGCCGCCCTCTGGATGTTGCGCCGTCGCGCGCGGACATTGGCAATTGTGATGATGGTCGCTCTTGTGCTGCTCGCCGAGCCGTTTCGGCACATCATTTCGGTGATCCCCGAACTGAGGAGCCAGAAGCAGGGCTCGATGTTCGATCCAACAGTCACCGCGTCGATTCAGGCCGCGCAGCATTTTGCGGCCACCTTGAAGAGCGATGAGACATTCGTCGATTTCTCGAACTCGGCTCTGCTCTATGCGCTACTGAAGCGTGATTGTCCATTGCGACAGATCGAGGTTGCAAACTATCAGTCGGACGACGCACAGTCCGAAGTCATTGCCAGGATCGAGCGGAACCCTCATATTCAAGCCGCCCTGATCATGTTCCCCGGATCTGTCCAGCGTGTCGACGGCATTCCTAACGAGGAACGCGCGCCGAAAGTCTGGGCATACCTGCAACAAAACTTCACGCCGGCTTTCAATGAGAACGGCGTCATATTCTGGAGCCGAAATCGCTGATGCCTACTCTCGATCATCTATTCGCCAACAACCGCGCCTGGGCGGCGGAGATGACCCGCCAGGATCCGGAGTTCTTTACGCGCCTATCTCGCCAGCAGGCGCCCGAATATCTCTGGATCGGATGTTCCGACAGCCGCGTGCCCGCAAACCAGATCGTCGGCCTGCTGCCCGGACAGATGTTCGTTCATCGCAACGTGGCCAACGTCGTCGTCCACACCGACCTGAATTGCCTTTCGACAATTCAGTTTGCGGTGGACGTTCTGCACGTAAGGCATATCATCGTCTGCGGCCACTTTGGCTGCGCCGGTGTCCTGGCCGCTCTTCGAGGAGACAAGATCGGTTTGGCCGACAACTGGCTGTGTCACGTGCAGGATGTTCGGCGCGATCACCAGCAGGAGATCGACGCGCTGGAAACTGACGCCGAACGCCAGAATCGCCTCTGTGAATTGAACGTGCTCGAACAGGTTGTCAATGTCAGCCAGACCACTGTCGTCCGCGATGCCTGGTCCCGAGGAGATGCATTGGCGATACACGGCTGGGTCTACGACCTTCGCGATGGCCTCATACGCGACCTTGGCATCAGTATCAGGAGTGAAGGCGACGTTCCCGCACGCACCAATGGAGCGCGTGCATCAAACGGTCGCTGATCCGTGTCCGCCTGCGATCCGATTTGCCGAGGCTCTTCTCTTCGGCGAGAAAAGAAGAGCCTCGGCTCGTTAACAATTCATTGCACGGCGCTCATGGCGTCGGGAACGTCAGCGCTCCCGTCCATTGTGAAGGGCTTCTGGAGCAACCGGAGATCACTTGCCATGTGTACGTGCGCCCCGACAGGAGCCCGGTCAGATTGACCGCGGTAGCAGTCGTGGGCGGCCAGTAAGTCCACTGTTGCTCCGCGCCCGCTTTGTAACGCACGACATAGCGATCCACTGCACCGTTGGCCGTCCAACTCAGATGTGCGGTCGTCTGCGACGTGGCGGACCCTGTCGGATTCAAAGGAGCCCCGCACGTTGTGGTCGTATCCCAGATATCGGGATTGGCATAGTTCACATACGTCTTCGGCGGGATGAATGTGACCTGCGCGCGCTGATTGCGCACGCCGCTCTCGATGAAACCGGCCACTTCCCATCCGTCGATCAGTAGATTCGTGAACGTCATCTGCTGAATCTGAAACTCCAGCATCGCGCCGGTCACCGGATCGAGACTGGGATTCGCATACGGAGCGGTTTCGTCATAGTCGAGCCGGTTTATGGCCTGGACGTTGTTGAAGTCGGTTTTCATCGCATAGATCGTTGAGAACGCCTGCTCGTCATTCCACAGCGACAGATTGAGAACTTGCTGCCGCAGCCGGGACGGCATCGCCTTCTTGTCGTTGTTAGCGATTGGCGTAATGTCCGCGTCGTAGCCGTATGGTGCCTCATCGTACCAGTCGACGTTGTTGTAATTGTTGAAGCGCAGCCGGAATCCGACCAGATTGGCGTAGCTCTCCAGGCCATTGCACTCCAGAATCGGGAGGTCGGAGATGATCACCAGATTGGGATCGTTCCGCCAATAGCGCGGAATGAACGTCGACAGCGAATAGCCCGGGAAACCAGTGTAGATCGACTGAATCCTGCTGCGAAGAAAGTACGTGTAGGCGCCGTACGCATCGACCGGCGGAGTCTTCGAGCCGGGAGCCAAGGCGGACGCTACGTCCACCTGACCGGTGGTGTGCCAGATCATTCCCGCGCCATTGCAACTGTTGGCGACGTTGTTTCGCACGTGAAGAGCCGGACCCTGGAACCAGAAGCCATCGCCGTCGAAGGCGAAATCCGAGATCGGCTGCGGGCGATACGCATTGCCGAATACGATGCGCTGCTTGTAGTAGTTCCCATCGCCGGAACCGTGAATGGCGATGTTGTCGATGAAGTTCCCGATCTCGTCTCCATCCTCGGTGACGAATCCGGCGCCGGTGAAGTTGTATGCGACGTTCTGCTCGAAATCGACGTTGCTCTTGTGATTGACAAAGCCCCAGCCGACCGTGCCGTTGACGACGCAGCCCTTCACTACCGCCATTGTCGCGTATTGGTTCTTGTGAAAGTGCAGCGAGTACCGGCCCCGCCGATTCCCGATCTGGTCGGTCGGTTTGTTCTCGAGCCGGTTGTTGATGACCTGCACGTCGTCGAGCCTGATCGATTTGTCCGTCCTGCCAAGGTCATTGAACGTCGCGTTCTGAATGTTCGCGTCGCCGTTCATGATCATGACGTGGCCACGCAGCGCCGCCGGACTCACCGAATCCGAGCGGAAGATGACATTGCGCGTGAGATTGGCCAGATGGAGGTTCATTGAACCGGCCCGCATGTGGTCGTAGACAAACGGCGAGGTGGTCGTAATCGTGCTGCCGTTCAGCGTCCCGATGGTCATGCGCTCATCCTGCGCAGGCGAGCCGCGCCGGAAATAGGTGCCCGTCAATACGACCGAGTCCGACGGAGCCCAATCCGTAGGGACTGCACCTGACACGGTGATGGTGCTGGTGGTACGGCGCACGTTCGCAATGACCGGCTTCATGTAGGTTTTCGGCGCGCCGAAAACGCGCACTTTCCCTTCCGAGATCAGCCCTCGACTCACCTGTTCCATGTCCCACACGTAATTGACCGCAGCACCGTTATTACAGAAGACGACCTCGGCTTTCAGGTTCGCAGGGACGAAGTTCGCCGTCGATGTGCCGATCGTGAATACTCCTCCCATCTTGATGTAGAGCGTTTCCACCGTCAGGCGCGTATTGGCAGTGGTACTGAGCGCGAGTGTCCCTTCCACCTGAATCCAGGTGACGTGGGCCGATTCCATAGTCCTGAGGGTGACAGTTTTTCCTGCCGGAATGTCGACCACCGATCCTGCCACGGGAACTGAGTTCTGCAACCAGGTTAATGGATCGTCCCAGAAACCGCTGGTAACACCCGATTTGACGGTATGCGTAAATGCTCCGGGCGGCGGAGGGATCATCTGTGCGGATGCGGATACGGCGGCGAATGCAAGTACTGCAATGAAGACACGAATGGCGTGTAGTCGTTTCATGGCTCTCTCCTCTGAGGCGCCTGTCCGGCGTCTCAACCGGCGAACGGTCCGGGCGGCATGCTCGCCTTTGCGAAATCGTCGGCTAGCCGTGCATGTACACAACTAGCATCGTTAGTTATACGTCCGGAGCGCCGTAACAATGAGGAGGAAGTGTTACGATAAAGAATCAGGCGGGGACGACGATCAGACCTGACCGGCGTCTTCCCGCAGTTGCGGGGAATGACCTTCTCCCCACGCAACCACCCGCGCGTCCTAGACCCACGCAGACGGCCGGCGGAGAGAAGGCCGCCATCTAAGACACTACTTCGCGACTTTTGGGGTGTGCGAGGGGAGCGACTCGTACTGCGTCTTCGTGATGCACCATCGCGACGGCGTGGCGAGCAGGCCGGAACGGGTGTGCGAGGTGGTATCCAGCAGGAGTTGTTCGAGAGGCGTTCTGGCTTCGGCGGTGCGGACGCCGTCCCACTCGAGAATCCAGGGGTTCGGCAGTGGCTCGTCGGTGGAGAGGAGAAAGTAGGTATCGACGCCATACGGCACCGTAGCGATGAAGGCGCCTTCGTCGCCGAGGGCGATCTCGGTTGGAGAGGGGGAGGCCGGAAAACGATTCTCGACGGAGCCGTTCGGCGGAAAAAGCAGCGTGCTCTTTCCGCTGCCGTCGATGACGAATGCATAGACGTAGCGCTGGGGAACGCGCGCCGGCAACGGTAACGACGTCACGCGCAGGACCAGCTCATATTTCTCGCCGCCGATGATGGAGTCGGCCTTGGCCAGCTCGCCATCGCGCGCGCGCCGGACTGCCAGTTGATACGGAAATCGTTCGCCGGGCGGAGACTCGAGGAGATGCCACGCGTGGATCTTGCGAAGACCGAGAATGGCGTCGTGCAGCAAGGGAGCGATGTGTCTCAGCCGGTTGTCGTTCCCATGCTCCGCGATCCAGGCCGTTTGCAACGGCATCCCGGTCTTGCGCCGGTCGGATTTCTTTACGGCCGGCCGCAGCCATGCGAACGAGAGATGACGGCCCGAGAAACGTCCCGCCAAAACGTAGTCCGCTCCCTCTGGTCCCGCCGCCTGTTCAACTCCCTCGGATGCAATCGCTTCGACCAGCGCGGCGGGAGCGGGAAGCTGCACGAAGAGAGTCGATCCCGGCGCCAGCTTCGCGACGGCAGCGATGGCAGCGGAGTCCTGGCCAACGCGCTCGACTTCGCTGCCGTCATTCACGAGCTCCCACTCTTTGCCGCTCCATCGCAGCAAGTGCGCCGGTGTCGTCTCGATCGGATCGGCGACCCACCGCACCTTGTGCAGCGACGCCTCCTCCTGCAGCGAGTGAGCGATCGACGCGATGTCCTTGATCGTCCGCGTCATCTGCGGAGCCCAGACGCGCAGCGGATGGATCGGCGGCGGAGCCCATGCGGCCACTTCGAAGAGAGCGCCGGGACGCGGCGTTGCGCCCGGCGGGAGCGTGCGCGCCTCGCATTCGGTGATGCCTCGCAGGGCCGTGATCGTCAGCCGTGTGTTCGTTGCCGGATCGCGCAGCTCGGAGCCCACAGTCAACCCGCTGGCCCAGCCGCCCTGGATGATGATCGTTCCGTCGCTCTGAATCCTTTCGATCCCGACGAGCGTGCGATCGCCTCCCCGATCGGCGCGCGAACCGAGGAACGGACTCATTCGTACGTCGGCGTTTCCCGAAATCACCGGCTCCTGATACGGCGTCTCCGCGCGCATGCGGGTCTGCGCGCGAAGAAACGTTTCGCTCGCCGGTTCGTCGTTGGCAGCTTCGCGCATGGCGCGCATCCAGGCCCACGAAAAAGTGCCGTGAAACTTTCCCTCGCGGTCTCTGGTCTCCCAGGCGGTTCCGACCTCGTCGGTCGCCGTCAGCACGAGCGCGCCGCGGCTCTCGGGCTTCGGTCCCGTGACGCGATCGGCCACATCGCGCAGATCGGGCCTCACGCCGCGCGGCCGCGCGCCCGTGCCGAGGCCGCGGGCGCCCGATCCGCTGTGACAGTTGTCCAGCATCACAGTGAGACGCGCGCCGCGATCGAGAATCCGGTTGAAGAATGTGCGCAACTCTTTGTCGCGAATATCTTCCGCACCAGCGCGCGAGTCGGCGGGGACGAGCGATTCATCCAGTTTGTCGCGCTCATCGGAGAGCGAATTGCGCCGTTGGGAACCGTGGCCGGCGTAATAGAAAAAGACGACGTCATCCTTCCCCGCGGTGTCGACAAGATGTTGCTCGAGCGTCTTGAGAATGGCGTCGCGCGTCGCCGCCTGATCAGTCAATGTGACGATGTCGTCCCTGTCGAAGCCGTAAAGAAGCACCAGCATCTCCCGTATGGCGTTGACGTCGTTGACAGCGCCGGAGAGGTTCGGCCAATCACGATCCATTGGAGGCAACGTCGCAGGGCGTGCGTTGAGGCGCGAGGCGGTGTAGTCGTTGATTCCGATCAGGAGCGCACGCCGGTGCACGGATTGTCGTGCATAGACGTTATTTACCAGAAACAAGGCGACCGTAAAGACGCTCAGTGAAGCTCTCATCCACACTGACGACACGATTTGTTCGAAATTGTGTCTTCTCTGGGAAAGAGAGGATCGCTAATGAGACAACTTTTCTGCATTTTTGTGGCATTGCTCTGCTCCACGGCCTCGGCGGGAGTGCGCCGATGGAGCGATAACACCAACGCCGGCAAGGTCGATCCGAAGGCTTCCGCGGCGCTTTTCGTCGGCGTACGCGATTTCGATGACGAATCGCTGACGCCGGTGCCGTATGCGGTCGACGACGCCGTTGATCTGGCTTATGAGCTGACGATCGACAGCTCGGCGCCCATTCTGGAGCCGAATCGCGTAATCCTGGCGATCTCCGGCGATCCGCAGAAAGAGCAGACAAAGGATAAACTCAAGGTACTTCTCGCGGCGGGCGCATTGAAATACGACGCCGGCATGAGCAACATTCTGAAATTCCTCGACTCTCAATCGCGGGCAGTCGGCTCAGGCGGGATGCTGTTCGTTTCATTCGCCACGCATGGCATCAGCAAAGACGGTATCCAATATCTGCTCACCGAGAATTCGCTTCTCAAGTTTCTGGAAGAGACCAGTCTTACGGACGTGAGAATTCGTGACATTGTTGCGCAGAGCGGCGTGCCCCGCTCGCTGATCCTGATCGACGCCTGCCGCGAGCGGATCAGCAGCGATCGGAGAGATCCGGGTGCGGATCCGCGATCGGTGGCCGCCTTTATCCGGGCCCTGCGCAGCATCAATGGACAGGTCGTCATCTCGGCTGCCGCCCCGGGTTGTTATGCCTACGACGACGAATCGCGGCAGAACGGCGTTTTCACGGCCACAGTCATCGACGGATTGCGCTGCCAGGCAGGGAAAAACTCGGACGGTTATGTCACCGCGGACACGCTCTACTCTTACGTGTCGAAAAGCGTACTGGCGTGGCTTCGAGAGCATAAGAATCCCGACGCGAAGAAAGCGACGCAGGTGCAGTTCGAAGGGGAATCGAGACAGATGCCTCTTTCGATGTGCGTCAGCCACACGGTCTCAGCGTCCTCGCCTCGGCCTCAGTGACGCCGTACGGCCAGATGCGTCCCGAGGAATCCTTGTAGGCCACGGCGCGAAACGAGCGGTCGCGGGAAAACCGTTGGACGCCGCCCTCAACGACACCATAAGCGCCGGCACCATAATGCAGCGCTTCGACCATCGAGTCTTCCATGATCACGCCAGCCTGGACGAACAGCACGTCGCAATCGTTTCCCGCGGCCTCGGCGCGTATTTTCCAGCCGGCGAAGCGGGAGCTGGCATAGCGCTTTGTGAAATCGAGAGCGGCGGTGACGCGAAGCCCTCGTGCGGGCGGCGAGGGCGGGCTTGGCTGGCACGTCATCTCCGAGGCAACCAGCATCACGATGAGCAAATATCGGAGCAGCATTGTGGCCTCCCCTGCAAAAAGCTGAAGGGTAAGAAACGAACGGTCCGCCGCTTGTGGCGACGAACCGTTCGCATGCATCACGGATGGAATGGAGGGCAGAGCGCGGCCTCGTACATCGTCCGGCCGATATTCATGCGCAATCCATTGAGCAGGTCGGACCAGAGCGCCTCCGTCGGATGGATATCGCTCCAGCCGACGGTCGAATACTCCGGCGCGCCCGGCGCGGCTCCCGGCTTCGGAACGAGACGGGCCGATTGCGACGGCGGCGTCTGGGCGACCTCGTAGTACATCTCGAAGTGCTTGCCCGGATCGGGCGTGCCGGTGAACTGCGTCGACGGCGGCACGAACGGCGGGACATTGAGGATGGCCACTTCGACGTTGCCGTTTTCATCCGGCGACAGGGTCATCGACCGGCCCGTGCTCTCATCGAATTTGTCTTCGACGATCTCCACGTTCTCGCCGGAAATCTCGATCTCCGCGCCGACCCAGGATGCGATTGCCTGCGAGTAGGACGACGCGCTGCCGGTTCCGTCGAGCCGTTTGAAGTGCACCGGCGTGACGTTGCTGCCGATGCGTGCCACGGAGTACGTGAACACCTTGCCGCTGCGCAGGTGCAGGCGGGCCGCGACCAGGCCGGGAGGTGGCGAGTCGAGCAGATCGGTGTTGAATGCGTAGCCGGAGGGCGCGATCTGGCTCATGTCCGCAACCCATCCGAAGTCCTCGCGCTCCGTGGACGTAGTGGGGATGATCTCGGTGCGAAGGTTCTGGCGGATGTTGAGCGCCGGCAGATCGGGATCGTTCGGCGAGCCCTTGTGCAGCGACAGCTCGGAATTCGACAGCTCCCATGCGCCGCCGCCGGCCACTGTGGTCTCGAGAGAATCGAGGGCAGTGCTCTCGGACTGATCGGCGTAAATGAATTGGGCGATGTCGGCGTCGCGGGTGGGGCAATCACCGCTGCAACTGCCGGCGCGCGCAATCAACAGAGGTTTGTGATGAGGGAGCTCGGTGCTGTCGGAGCTGAGGTAATTGTGATCGACGTTGAGGAGGAGGACAGTCACTTCAGTGCCGTCCTGATTGGGGACGAAGGCCATGAGGCCCGTGAAAAACAGCTTCAAGATAAAACTCACGGAGGTTTCTCCTTATGTTGTGGCGTGGTTGCGAATGGTGACGAGCTGTGCCCAATCACCTGAAACGGGGCCCACGCAAATACCGACCTTAGGCCGGGGTTATTGTTCTTGTTCCTGAGCAGTTCGAGTTGTGCCTGTTGCATCGCAAGCGCCGCGTCGCTGCCCTGTCGATAGTGACGATGGAAAGACACGAGTAGCTCCTCCGCTGTGGCGTCTTCCACATTCCACAGTGTTCCGACGACGGCCGGAACGCCGGCGCCGATGAGCGGCCGTACAAGAGGCGCGACGCCTTCTGCACCGACCGGAACGCCGCCCGCGCTGCTGCACGTGGAAAGCACTACAAGCCGGACGTGATCGAGTCCGGGCATTGTGACGAGCGCTTGTGCGTCCAGCGGACCGGGCTGATCTGCGGCCGGCGCCAGAAGGATGAATGATTGCGACGGCGCCTGCGCATTCACAATCGTGTGCGCGGCGACGTGAATAATGGCGCTGCTTTTTGCGAGACTCAGGAACTGCGGGATCGTAGCCTCACGTTCGAGCCGCATTTGCGCGTGCGGCGAATACATCTCGTAAATCCGCTCGCATTCGCGCCGGGCATGATGAAGAGGGTGCAGTCCTTGCGCTACGGCCAATTCGACATTGAACGCCGGGTTACCGATGAGAAGGATTGAAGGTGTCTTGTTCGATGCCAGCGCCTTGTCGCGCGCAAGCGAGACGAGGTAGAGGTTCGCGCTTCCGGCGATCTCAAGAGGGACGTCCTCGATGAGATATCGATTCGTTCTCGGATTGTGCAGGGCGGCGAACGGCAGGCCGTGCATGGGACCATCGGGGACGATAACCAGCCGGGCCGGCATCTTGCCGATTCGCGTCAGCGGCCCTGCCATCAATTTATCGTAGAGCACATACAGTTGCGTCTCGAAATCGCTGTGATTGCGCGCGCTCGCTGCACGCTGCAGAGCGGCGCTCCCGCGCTCGACGTCGCGGCGCGGTGCATTGAGCCGGATGACCTGGAATCCGTCGCGCGAAACGAGCCAGGCAACCGTCTGATCGTCGAGGACGGAGTATTCGATCAGCAGCGTATCGGGCGCCAGTGACGCCTGGATTTCCGCGAGTTTCTTCGTTGTACCGTCGAATTCCCGAGGAATGGCTGAGGCCACGAGGTTCAGCGGCTCGAATGCGCGCGCCCGTTCCGCATAATCGAATGCCTCCCCTGCCCGTCCCTCCTCGAGCAATTGCCGGATCAGGTTTGAATAGGTCTCACGAAACCGCGAAAAGTACGCGCTCCACAATTCCTCGTTCGTTCCCCGCTTGCGCCGCTCCAGAATGCGCTTCTCTTCCTCGCCAAGCTCGGCCACTGCCGCTTTCAAATCAGCCTCAGCGTCGGCATTACGGCCGGCACGACGCATGGCGTCGGCGCGCTGGGCAAATAATGAGGCCCGAAATGTTAGAAACTCTGTTCCCGTCAACCGCAACGCTTGCGTAAAAGCATCGGCGGAACGAGCAGGACTGATCCGCAGCAGCGCCTGGCCATTGACCTCCTGAATGCGAGCGCCCATCGTGCTCCGGACGCTGGGATCGATGTCTTCCTTTGCACCGAGGCGCATCGCCTCGGCGAGATCAGCGGACGCACTTTCGTAATTGTTGAGTTTCAGCTCAATTCTGGCGCGTGCGCGCAGCGCGGTGCCGAGGTTGGCCTGCATCCTGTGAATATTCGACAGGTCTTCGGGCGGAATGCTCGCCAGTTGCCGTTGAATCAAACGGAATGCAGCATTTTGATAGAGCAGCGCAATGCGCGCATGACCCATGGCCAGCGCAGATTCGGCACAGGTACCCAATGCATTGTGCCGGGCTTGAGCATCGGCCAGCCGAGTGCTATCGCGGCTAATCTCCAGCGCATTACGCCAAGCGATCTCGTGCTGACCGGCTGTATCGATAACTCCGATTCGCCGCATGCGCGCGTCTACGGCGCTTTCCGTATCGCCGAGGTGATCAAACGTCGCAATCGCGGCATCCGACTCAGCAAGCGACTCCAGATAACGGCTTTCGTATCCGAGATAGTAGGCGCGGGTTGCCCGAATGCGCGCAATCAGGTGTCTGTATCGATGTTTCGTAGCTTCACGCTCGACCGGATCGAGCAGAGCGCGTGCCTTCGCCCAGGCGCCAAGGGCAATTGCGTTGGCATAGCCGAGGCGTGTCAAAAGACTGAGAGGGCTATGCGTGACCTCCAGCAGACGCGTGGCCTTGTCATTGAGGACGGCTCTATCCGTTGTCGCATGGCGGGCCGTTCCAAATGCAAGCAGCCCTTTTGTTGAGCTCCGTGGAGATCGCTCGATGCTTTCAACAACGTCGAGTGCGAATCGATCATCCGACAATTTCCACAAAGCCGTGGCCAGTGTCTTCGCTTCGTTCAGTCGCTGGGGTGTCGGTGCCTGTGCCCATTGCGGAAGAAGCTCATCCTCCAGATGCCGCTCCGCCGTCAATTGAAATGGCGCAATGAGTCGCGCCGCGGCCTCGGGGGTAGACCCCGGCAGTTGGGCGCGATTGTGTGCCCATCGTGCAGCGGCCGTCATCGATGGCTCGCGTTGAAGCCTTCCGAGGTGCTCGCGCGCTTCGGTTGCCCATTGCGAGTGATCGAGCTGCAACACCTTGTTCCACGACGCGATCGATTCATCCGGCAGGCCGAGCGTCTCCGCGATCAATGCGCGATTGAAATGCGCGGCCGGCGACCGCGGCAAAACATTAACCGCCTCCTCCGCAGCATCGAACGCGAGCAGGAGATCCGACGGTCTGTCCTCCCGTTGTGCGCGGACGTAATAGGCCGCTGCCAGATCGCTGATCGCCGGAGGGCTGACACGCGCCAGATTCTCCAGCGCCGCGATTGCGGCATCGGTGCAAGCACTCTGCGACGCCAGCAGCCGCACGGCCTGGGAGCCGTTCGTGACGGGCTCGTCACACTCCATCGATGGGCTTTTCTTCGGGCCGCAGGCGGCAGCAGGCACCGCGTGACCCGGCGCCAGCGACGCGGTGCACGGCTGCCAGGAGAACTCGCCGGTCAGTCGCGGCTCGACCGTGCGCGGCCACACATCGTGAGGTTCGGTGTCTTTGTCACTGCAGGCGGCTGCGCAGAACAGAACGATAACGATGATGATCCGCAGCTTCAAGGCTCTCATACCATATGCGCTTCGCGGAGGCGGGATCGAGCGATGACGAAGGATGATCGGTTCCGGACTCTCTACCAGAAGTACTACAGACGGGTAGTGCGTTTCTACACGCGCTCGTTTCATCTGACGGAAGAAGACGCCGAAGAGTTGGCGCAGGATGCGTTTCTCCGTTTCTACCAGGCCATGGATGAGTATCGCGGCGACGCCGAGTGGGCCTTCTTCGAGACCATCGCCCGGAACGTCGCCTACAACAGGATCCGCTCGCAGAAGACGGCCAAGCGAAGCGCGAAGCTGGTCGAGATCGACGATCCCGAGTTCACACACGAGCCGGCCGCCCCGGCCGAGCCCGATTACGCGCAGCGGGAGGAGGAAGCGCGGCGCAACAAGCGCCTGCACGACGCCATCGCTTCGCTTCCGACCGGCCAGCGCGAGTGCATCCAACTGAGACTCGATGATTTTCAATACGACGAGATCGCGAAGTTCCTGGGGCTGTCCCTGGATGCGGTCAAGTCGAGGCTGCGCGACGCGAAGAAGATTCTGCGCGCACGACTGGGAGACGAGCAGACACTCCCGGAGGACGAGGAATGACTACGAAACTGGAGTGGCAGGCAGCCAATCGCGAGCTGATGGCCGAGGAACGCCGGCGACTGGGCGATCCGCCGACGGCGGAGGAAGTGCTGGCCTTCACGCGCGGCGAACTGGGTCCCGAGGAGAACGCGCGCATTCGCGAGAAACTGGTGGCGTACCCGGAACTGGTGCGCACGATGACGGCCGAGTTTCCGACGGAAGGTGCCGCGCCCGGCGATTCCGATTACCTCTCCGACGATGAGTTCGCGAAACATTGGGCATCGCTGAAGAAGCGCATGCCGGATGCCGGCGGCGCGCGCGTGCTGCAGTTCTGGCCGGCCTTCGGTTCCATCGCCGCGGCGCTGGCTGTCGTGTTCGGCACTCTCTTCTGGCAGGCGCGCTCGGAGCTGACGAAGCCTCGGATTCCGCTGGATCAGCAGGTCTTGCTGCCGGATGACCAGCGAGGTGCCGGAGCGGTAGGAACAGTGCTGGCCGCGCAGGGGGAGACGTTTCTCCTGATCGTGCCGATGATCAACGAGCCGGAGTTCAACAACTACCGGCTGGAGATCGTCGACGTGCTCGCCAATCCGCCGCGCAGACGCTGGAGCAGCGAGCCGATGCCGCGACGCGCCAACGATTCGTTCCCGATCCTCGTCTCGCGCAAATTCCTGACGCCGGGCAAATACCAGGTGGTGCTCTACGGTGTGAGCGGCGCGCGCCAGGAACAACTGAGCGGTTACACGCTGCGCGTTCCGCCGCAGTGAGGCGCCAATCGGTCAAGTCTGCGTGACGTGCAGCAGACTCTTGTGTGCCGTCAACGTATCGAAACGGCAAAGTCCGCCACCTTCGAATGCTTGTGGACGTATTCCTTCACATAAGGAGGAAGCAATGTTCACGTTACGGCTTGCACTGCTCATTTCACTGCTGTTCACGTTCACTGCGCTCACGGATGATGGGGTGGGCATCGATCCGCACGGTGGCCGCGTCCGCGCCACGTCGGACCGCGGTGCAGGTCTCGATCCAAACGGCGGCACAACGACGGCTTCCGCTGTTTCCGGCGACAAGGGCCTCGGCGTCGATCCCAACGGTTGATCGGAGGACACAATGCGATTCATTCTGCTTCTTGCGTTTCTGACTGCAATCATCATCAACAGCGACTATGGCGCCGGAATCGATCCGAATGGGGTCGGACGCGCGACGGTCAATTCGGACCGAGGACCCCTCATCGACCCCGACGGAGGGATTACGCCCGATGCCGGACCGCGCATCGATCCGGAAGGGTAATTGTGCAGTGGAGCGCTGGCGTCCTCGCTGGCGCTCCGTTTACAACCGCCGGTTCATAACCCAATCCGTCTGCAGATCGCTGCCCAATAGAAATGGCTGCGTACTGCGCTGAACGAAGCCACATTTCTTGTAGAAAGCAATCGCCCGCGCATTGCGCTCCCAGACGCCGAGCCAGAGCATTGTGCCGCCAAGGATGCGGCATCGATCGTCCACGGCATCCATAAGACTTTGTGCAATCCCGCGGCCGTGATAATCGCGATCGACATAGAAACGCGCCAGCTCGATGTCGCCATGAGGTGAGCCAGGAGTTTGGCGAAGCTGGGCATAGGCAATGGCCTGGCCGTCTGCTTCGCCGATCAGCGAAACGATATTGTCCGCATCCAGTTCCTGCCGCTGCTGCTCCTCGCCAAACGCGACGCTCGTATACGCCTCCATATCCTCAGCACGATTGTCCGCCGCGAAGGCATCAACAAGTGACTCCGCTCGCTCCCTTTCGATCGAGCCAGCGCGCGATTCGCTCGAGACCAAAGCCGAGAGCCACTTCGTATGGATTGTTCGGGTACGCGTAGCGATCAACGAGAAGATTCTTTCGGATGGCAGAAGCGATGATCGTCATCGGTGTCGCGTCGATGATGGCGGTCAACTCTGCAATGAACGCCGCCTTTCTCTGCGGGTCGCGAAGAATAGAAAAATCGCCTGTATCTTTTCGAATGTCCCGTTCGTGGAGGATGACCTGATCGTGTCCGAAATGAGCGAACTTGAACTCGGTGATGGCCGGAAGCAGAACGCGCGAGTAGTCTGATTTTGACAGGATGCAGAAGGCCAGAACGAAGACTGGGAACTGCGGATCGATCGTCTCGAGGCCGTGATCGCCGCTCTCGTCGACGAAGACGATGAAGTCACTGCCCGTCACTGGTCATACCCCGACCCTAACCGCTCACTCCACAACCTCCCCCGCCAAATCCACCTTCGGGTAATCCATCTTCAGCGACTCCAGCGCGTCGACGATGACGTCGCCGACGACCAGATTGCGATACCACTTGGCATTCGCAGGGATCACGTACCAGGGCGCGTACTTCGTCGAGGTTTTTTCCAGCATGTCTTCGTAGGCTTCCATGTAGTCATCCCACAGCTTGCGTTCTTCGATGTCGCCGTGCTGGAACTTCCAGTGTTTCTTGGGATCGTCGATCCGCTCCTGCAGGCGTTTCTTCTGCTCCCCTCGGCTGATGTGCAGGAAGAACTTGAGGATCACCGTGCCGCTGGCGGTCAGCATCCGTTCGAAGGCGTTGATCTGCTCGTAACGTTTGCGCCAGACCTTCTCCTTGACCAGATCGTGGACGCGAACGACCAGCACATCCTCGTAGTGGCTGCGATTGAAGACGGCGATCTCGCCGTCGCCCGGCACCTTCGCGTGCACGCGCCAGAGATAATCGTGGTCCAGCTCCTCGCTCGTGGGCTTCTTGAACGACACCACGCGCACTCCGGCCGGACTGACGCCGCTCATCACATGGCGCACGGTTCCGTCTTTCCCTGAAGTGTCCATGCCCTGAAGAATCACCAGGACCTTGTGCCGGTGCTCGGCGTAGAGAAGCTCCTGCAGCTCGCCGAGCCGCTCCTGCAGCGGGATGCAGCGCTGCTTTCCATCGGACTTGTCACCGCAGAGCTGCGTGTCATCGGGATCGAAGTCTTTAATGTGGACCTTGCTGCCGGGTTCGACGCGATGCACCTTTGTGTTCATGCGGCAATTCTCCTCCCGTCGCGCGTCACTTCACCCGCATTTTGCATAGTCTTTTCCTCGCCCGAGCCTCGGAACGCGGATACTGCACCTCCACCATGGCTGCCAAACCGCGGCGTATCGCCGCCATCGACGTCGGCACGAACTCGATCCACATGATCGTGGCCGAGACGCGCGATCGCGGCTATCGCGTCGTCGATCGGGAGAAGGAGATGGTGCAACTCGGCCTGGCCAGTCTCGACGGCCAGCCGCTCACCGAGGAGGCCATCGAGCGAGGCGTGACTTCGATCGGCCACATGGCGGAGATCGCCGCCAAGTGGAACGTCGACGAGATCTTCGCGGTGGCAACGAGTGCAGTACGCGAGGCTCCGAACCGCCGCGATTTTCTGCGCCGCGTGAAAGAGACGAGCGGCGTGAAGGTGCGCGTCATCTCGGGCGAGGAGGAAGCGGACTACATCCTGCGCGCTGTGCGGTCGGCGGTGGAAGTCGACGGCCAGACCGCGCTCTGCATCGACATCGGCGGCGGCAGCGTGGAGCTGATCGTTGGCACCGCTGATGAGACGTACTTCACGCGCAGCGAGCCGCTCGGCGCTCTCCGACTGGCGCAACGCTACGGTCTCGTCGAGCGTCCGTCGCTGCGTGCCGTCGATCAGTGCCGGCGTCACGTGGAAGACCGTCTCGGCAAGCTTCGCCGCCGCATTCTTCGCCTCGGCGTCGATCTCTGCGTCGGCACGTCGGGCACGATCCAGACTCTGGCCACGATGGCGTCGCCGATCGAGACCGCATCCTCGGCACACGGACTCCGCCGCCTGGAGCGCGTCACAGTGGCCGGGCTGATTCCGGTTCTGGCCTCGATGTCCGCAACGGAGCGCGCCGAACGATTCGGCCTCGACAACCCGAGAGCCACCAGCGTTCTGGCCGGCGCAATCGTTCTCAACACGCTGCTCGAGACGTTCAGGATCGAGGAGCTGCTGGCCTGCCCGCTGGCCATGCGCGAAGGGATGCTGGAAAGCCGCGTGGCCGCGCTCGCGGACTCAGACGAAAGCGGCGGCTCGCTGCGACAGACCTCGGTTCTTTCCCTCGCCCAGAAGACTGATTGCGATCTCAAACACGGCACGCACGTCGCGAAACTGGCCTCGCGCATCTTCGATCAGACCAAGCCCTTGCACGCGCTCGAGCCGCAGATGACCGGCCTGCTCGAATCGGCGGCCGTGCTCCACGAGGCCGGCTTGCACGTCAGCGATCGCGCGCATCACAAACACAGCTACTACCTAATCCGCCACGCCGATCTGCGCGGCTTCACTGAGGAAGAGATCGTGA